>JABAOF010004257.1_pt5 | contig 68514 bp, 64 predicted proteins | sample 7062171 | NCBI WGS metagenome assembly JABAOF01 (sample SAMN14538628, study PRJNA623070) | marine sediment metagenome | biome: marine biome [ENVO:00000428]; feature: marine pelagic biome [ENVO:01000023]; material: deep marine sediment [ENVO:00002113] | place: India: Gulf of Khambhat ...
GTGGTGTGTCACGCCCGTCGAGTGCCAACACCTCGTCCGTGGCCAGCCGTTGTGGAGCCCTTAGGCCTAGCGGCAGGCCTCCTCGTAGCCGCCGTCACAGGCTCGTTGGCATAGCGTGGTGCCTCTGGTACGAGTCACTCACCCGTCCGAAGAAGAACTCCGTGCCCTTCTGCGACGATCCAACGCAGGTGTCGAGATAACGTAGCGGTCAGCCAGAGCCTGCCTGAGCTGGTCCAGAATCTCGGCCATGGACGGCCTCCTCTGGTCCCGGCCTCCAAGCTATGGTCCGGCCGCAAACGAGGCCAGCGTGGCTGTCGCTGCCGTCAGGGCAGATCCTGTGGTGAACCGCACTGTGCTCCTGGAATTGAAGGCTCTACCCCCGATACACGTGACGACATTTCATCAGAATCTCGCGTTTTGTCTTCCCCGGGTCATTGATTATCTGGTAGAACTCGTCGAAATACTCGAGTGTATTGTCGAGTCGGCGCTGCTCCAACCCTTCCAGCCCGCGCCAAAGCTCGTAGATCGCCGCCCGGCGGTCGTTCAAGAGATCGAAGACGGGCGCGAACTCCTCGGGCGGCCGGCAGATGCCCCAGTACCGTCTCTCGCGCACGTGACGTACCCCAGCTTGCGGATGTGGCCTGGCATACGGTGCGGAGATCACGCCGGACCAATCGAAGTCGTATGGCACCGGAATCACGGGGCCGGCCATAGTGCCGATCAGCTTTCCATTGTGACAGCAACTCTGGCCGGCTGATTTTTGAAACGTACTCCAATCCGTATTGCCGATCAGGAATTGAAAGACCTCGACCAGGAGCAGACTGAATTGATCCTGTTGATACGGAGGGACAAAAGGGACCTCGAGCACTTCCCAGCCGTGCCGTGCAGCTAGCATCTCGAACGGTTCGAGGATGAACATGTACTTGGTCAGCGAGTCGCGTTTGCCGTCGGTATCGATGTAGGTCGCGCGAGCAAGCCGCACGCGGACACTCTTGTCGGTGAGCTGATTGAACGTGCGATATATCAGGTATTCCTGCAGCGTGAACTGCTCGTATTCGGACCTGTTGTCCTGGCAGTGGGCGACGATCGAGACCCGGTTCTGGCCGGCAAACACCGTGTTTTCGACCTGGCGCCGGCGGAAATTGATGTGGAGATTGGGGAAGCCGCAGATTCGCTTCTGAAGCCGGAAATAGCCGCGCGTCCTGGCACGTATGTCGAGAACCACCGAATCCCCGCTGTCGTCGACGTAGGAAAGCGTGCCCGGATGGTACTCACTGTCCTGGCCCCGGTCCTTGAAGATCCTCGTGAGCGGGGCCTCGATCCTCAACTCCAGTACGTCGTGTGATGCGAACAGCGGGACTGTTTGCGCGACTCGCCGTAGCGAATCGGCCACGGTATCATCTTGCGCCGCGACGCCGGATGCGACCAGCATCATGGCCGCAAAGGCGCTAAACAAGTGCCTCATGCTTCTTCCTCGGCACATCTGCGATCCAGCGATGTGATCGCCTCGCTCCCCGCTCGATCCAAGCCGGTGCGATCCTGACATTCGACCAATACCAGAACGACCAGATCGTCGCGCTTCAGTGCAGCCATTCAGGCGACCGCACGTTCCACGGTCTCACCATTCAGGATCGACCCGATACGCTGAGCGACCTGGTGAGGGAGGCGTACCGGGCTACAGAGACTGTGTCCTCAGCTGAGATCCGCGACTCCTTGCAAAGATACTATCTGGCACCGATTCCGCGCCGCGACGTCGTGCCGCGCCGCCTATTCGTGGGCCGTGCCGCCTCCCAGGGATCGCTCGTGACTCTTCCGATCCGGCCAGCATCCGCGGCTCAGCCTCAAGGTCGGCAGTCTCGGGCAGGCAAGCATCACGTTCTTGGACGAAGAAGGCGAACCCGTCCGGACGATCACACCGTGACGCCCCCGCGTTTGCTCCCCACCGAGCATGCGCGCTAGGTTTGCGGATCGCCTCCACTGAGGTATGATCGGCCATGCTCCGTTCCTTGCTCGTGTCCGCGCTTCTCGTGGCTGTGCTCGCGCCCGCCGCCGCCCAAGAGTCCCCGCGCTTCACCCGCGCCGACACCCTGCGTGGTTCCTTCACCACGCCCGGGCGCGTGTGGTGGGACGTCACGTTCTACCACCTCGACGTCGCCATCAACCCAGCGGACAGCAGCATCGAGGGCTCCAACGCGATCAGCTACCGGGTGTTGCAGCCGGGGCGCGAGATGCAGATAGACCTGTTCGAGCCCCTGCTGGTGGACAGCATGATTCAGGACGGCAGCGCTGTGGACTTCCGCCGCGAGGGGAATGCGTTCTTCGTCACGTTCGGGGAACCACTGCGTGCCGGCGCCCGCGAGACCATCACAGTGTTCTTCCACGGTAAGCCGCACGTGGCGGTGCGGCCGCCGTGGGACGGCGGGTTCACCTGGGCGACGGACAGCCTGGGCCGGCCCTGGGTCGTGACCACGGGCCAGGGGATAGGGGCCAGCGTCTGGTGGCCCAACAAGGACACGCAGGCCGACGAGCCCGACAGCCAGCTGGTGGCGATCACGGTGCCCGACCCGATGGTCAACGTCTCCAACGGACGACTCCGCAGCAAGACGCCGAACCCGGACGGCACGACCACGTACGAATGGTTCGTCGCGAATCCGATCAACAACTACCTGGTCACGGTCAACGCGGCCAGCTACGCGCGTTTCAGCGAGGTATATCAAGGGGAGAGGGGCGAGCTCACGCTCCAGTACTGGCCGCTCGACTACAACCTGGGGGCCGCGAAGCGCCAGTTCAAGCAGACCATCTCCATCCTGAGGTGCTTCGAGCACTGGTTCGGCCCCTACCCCTGGTACGAGGACGGATTCCAGCTCGTGGAAGTACCGCACAACGGCATGGAGCATCAGAGCGCCATTGCCTACGGAAATCGCTACAGGAACGGCTACCAGCAGCGCGACTTGTCGGGCACCGGGCTGGGGCTGGAGTGGGACTTCATCATCGTGCACGAGGCCGCCCACGAGTGGTGGGGCAACAACATCACCACTAAGGACCTGGCGGACATGTGGGTGCACGAGAGCTTCGGCAACTACTCCGAAAACCTCTACACCGAGTGCCTCTTCGGAAAGGAGGCGGGGGCGCGGTACGTCATCGGAACGCGACGCGGCATCCGCAACGACCGGCCCATCATCGCGCCCTACAACGTGAACATGCAGGGCTCGGGGGATATGTACCCTAAGGGCGGCAACATGCTGCACACGATCCGCCAGATCGTGGCGGACGACGAGAAGTGGCGTGGCATACTGCGCGGCCTGAACGAGACGTTCTGGCACCAGACGGTGATGGGTTGGCAGGTCGAGGAGTACATCATCGAGCAGACGGGCGTCGATCTGGCGATGGTGTTCGACCAGTATCTGCGTACGACGCTGATCCCTGTGCTCGAGTACCGCATCGATGGCAGCACGCTCCACTACCGCTGGGCCGACGTGGTGGCGGGCTTCGACATGCAGGTAGGCGTCAGGCTCAGCGAGTCCGATTTCACTGTGATCCACCCCAGCGAAGAGTGGCAGACGGTGCCGCTGGAGTTGTCGGACCCCAGCGAGTTCGCCGTGGACGCCAACTACTACGTGACAGCACGCGACGTCACCGTAGAAGAAGGGGCCGGGCAATGATGAGACGCTCTTACTCTTTGCTCTTACCTCTCGTCGCGCCGGCGTGCTCGGACAGTCCTTCGGAGGTGGAGGGCCTGACCCTAGCTCAGCTGACCGGCACCTGGGAGGCCACGGCGATCGGCCACCGTCACGCCCGGACCGGGACGTTGAGGCCATCTTGTTACAGGCAGTGGCTGGTCACGGTGACGATTCAACGCCCAGGTACTCGCGGATGTCCTCCAAGCGGGAGTCCTGCGGCACAGGCAACCACGGTAGGTCGCGCAGCGAACTTGCTCAGCACAGATGCGTGATACCGGAGCCGGTTGGCCCCCGCCGCGCTTGCCTAACCAGGAGAACCGAAAACGCGTTTTCTTATTTGTCGCCAGATCCGGCATGCCACGGATGCTGGGTGTTCCCCGTGAAGCGGATCACCGGCCAGGAGACGAGGCCGTCTCGGATGTCACCCCTACCATCGTGAGACTGCGGTCGTGATGTGCAATACAGACTGCTCTTGCCCCCATTTCCAACCTGGCGCGTCACACTATGCGGTCCCACATTCTACGGGGTGGCTGGCCGCGTCTGACCGTGAGCGGGCGTCGCATGTCTGGCGACTTCGGTGCCCGTGGGAATGCCGATGAGCGACACCCTCGACCGCCTCAAGACCGCCCATGCCGACCGCTACACCATCGAGCGGGAGTTGGGCCACGGTCGCATGGCGCTGGTGTTCCTGGCCCAGGACCGGAAGCTGGGCCGTCCGGTGGCCCTCAAGGTGCCGCGTCCGGGGTTGGCTGCGGCACTCGGCGCGGCGGCACCAGCGCAAGGATACGCACGCAACCGGGCCCCACGCTCCGCATTGCCGGTGCACCACAGCCCCTGAGGATCCCTATGGCTGATGCAACTCCTCCGCCCGTCGATTTCAAGAGCCTGGTAGCGAGTATCGCCACAACCGCGGCAGCGACGATGGGTCACGTGGAGAGCCTGCTCCAACAGACGACCCACAAGTCGGAGGGCACGACCTCTGGTGGCGGCGAGAAGCAAGCAGACGCCGGCGAGGCGGCACCCGAGGAAGAGAAGACTGCAAGTCCCTCTCCCGAGGAAGCCGCAGAAGGCATACGTCACGGGCTCGAGAGCTCCCGCCATCTGATCGATCTCGTCGCAATGCTGGAAGAAAAGACCAAGGGGAATCTGACGTCAGACGAGCAGCAGTTCCTGCAGACGACCCTCACCGAGCTACGCATGGGGTACGTGCGCCTGGCGGGAAAGGTGCAGGGCGGTACCGGCGGAGGAACCTCCGCAGGATCAGGCTGACGCGGCAGGGATCGGCAAATGGAGTGGATGATCGGCATCGTGGTGGCCCTGGCAGTCGTGTGGCTCATCAGTCGCCGACCGAGAAGGAAGGCCTCGGCGGCGGCCGATCTCGAGTCCATTCCCCCACCGCCCTGGTACAACCTGGAGAACCCCACGCATGTGGTGCTCATCGATGTGATCCGCGAGAAGTATGCGGCAGTGCTGGCCGCCGGTGGCGGGGAGTTCGCCGAGCTCACATTCAAGCCGGCCGATTCGCTGCCGTATCCCAAGGAGGACATCCGTAGGGCCTTGAGCGCCCTACTCGAGTATGCGAAGGGCGAACGCCAGTCGTCGCTGCTGGACCCAAAGATCAGGACGGCGGCAGTGATCGGTACCCTCGAAGCATGTCTCGTGCAGCTCGACACCTTCCTCGAGGTTCCGCCCGAGGACATCCCGCGTGATCCCAGGGCGAATCTGGAGTACGGCCTTCGGCACACGCGGGGCGGATAAAGGGACTGGCGCCACCGAGGCGCCGGGCATTTCTTAGAATCCACGGTGGGGCGAAGCCGCCGGCTGCTGTGGACAGGGGCCGCGCAGCGGACTGCTCAGCGAGCGCGCCAGTACTCAGACATGTTCTGAATGCGTACGGTGAAGGAGCGCGGGGATTGGCTATGGGGAAAGGTGACCGACGCACACGGCGGGGGAAGCTCTATCGCGGCACGTACGGTAAGCGACGCCCCCGACCTCGCAAGCAGCGACGCCAGCGGAAACGGGCTCGCGGAGCCTCCCAACAGGACGTCGACTAAGCCGTCGCCACCCGCAGCACGGGGGGTCGCGACTTGCTCGAGTAGTCCCTCGTGATGTGACCCTCACGCTGCTCCACCGCTTCTCGCTGCGCCCGGGAAGATGGCCTTCCCGCGGCACCAACCGGCTAGCCATGGAAGATCGAGGGACACATTCGGAGCAGCAGATCTGGCCGGTAGGAGTCTCCCGCACGCGGCTTGACGGGTGGGCTTCTTCTACCGGCACGCGGGAGCATGCACGCTGGCATAGCTGAGCCGAGACGAATGGGACACGAGAAACGCTCACCCCGCATTGCACACCTTTCCTGGGGCTGCCTGCAGGTCGAGGGCCACGACGCCGCGTTCAAGGACGCCAAGCTCTACCCGGGCGGTGCCCGGGAGTGGGACTGGCGCGAAACCGGCACCGATCATGTACCTGGGATCCAGCCTGCCGACGTCGAGGAGCTGCTACAGCACGGCGCCACGGTCGTGGTGCTCTCGACCGGCATGTACAAGAGACTTCGTGTGTGCCCCGAAACCCTCGAGATGCTACAACACAACAACATCACGACCCATGTTCTGCAAACTGAAGAGGCAGTACAGCGCTACAACGAGCTGAGCAACCGCGAGCGCGTGGCGGGACTGTTCCATTCCACCTGTTGAGGAGGTGCCACCGCCAATGCAGGCGAACACCTGCGGCCACATGACGCCCGAGCAGTTTCGGCAATGCGGCCACGCAGTCGTCGACTGGATCGCCCGATACATGGAGAACGTCGAGGGCTTTCCGGTGCTGTCGCAGGTCACACCCGGCGAGATCCGACAGCATCTGCCATCATCGCCGCCCGAGCAAGGCGAGCAGCTCCAGACGATCCTCAGTGACTTGGACGACGTGATCCTGCCGGGTATTACACACTGGCAGTCGCCGAACTTCTTCGCCTACTTCCCGGCGAACGCCTCCGGGCCGGCCATCCTGGGAGACCTGGTGTCTTCCGGCTTGGGTGTGCAGGGAATGCTGTGGGCTACCAGCCCGGCATGCACCGAACTCGAGACGCACGTCTTGGACTGGCTCGTGGAGATGCTCGGACTGCCGGAGAAGTTCAAGTCCACCACGCGTGGCGGCGGCGTCATCCAGGACACCGCCTCCAGTGCCACCCTTTGCGCGTTGGTCGCGGCCCGGGAACGTGCCAGCGATTTCCACACCAACACGCGCGGCGTGGACCGCGTGTTCACGGCGTACGCCTCGACCCAGGCTCACTCGTCGATGGAAAAGGCGGCAGGCATCGCTGGCGTTGGGCGGGACAACCTAAGATTGATCGACGTTGACGACGCATACGCCATGCGCCCGACTGCCCTCGAAGCTGCCATCAGCCGGGATCTCGAGGCCGGACACATCCCGTTCTTCGTCGGGGCGACGGTTGGGTCCACCTCCTCGACGGCGATCGACCCGCTCAGCCGGATCGGCCAGATCTGTCGCCGCCACAAGCTCTGGCTGCACGTGGACGCTGCGCACGCTGGCAGCGCCGCCCTCTGCCCAGAGTATCGCTGGATCCACGCGGGACTCGAACAGGCCGACAGCTATTGCTTCAATCCACACAAGTGGATGCTCACCAACTTCGATTGCGACTGCCTCTACGTCGCCGAGCGTGCCTCCCTGATCAACTCGCTGAGCGTCCTGCCGGAATACTTGAGGAACAAGGCCACCGAATCGGGAGCAGTCATCGACTATCGGGACTGGCAGCTTCCCCTTGGCCGGCGGTTCCGTGCACTCAAGTTGTGGTTCGTGATCCGTCACTACGGGGTATCGGGACTGCGTCAGCATATCCGTGAGCATGTCAGTCTGGCGCAGGAGTTTGCGGGCTGGGTAGAGGCAGACGATCAGTTCGTGCTCGCCGCGCCCGTCCCACTGAACCTGGTGTGCTTCCGCCACGTGGCCGGCGACGAGGTCAATCAGCGGCTACTGGAGGCGCTCAACTCTTCGGGGCGGCTCTTCTTGACGCACACGAAGCTGGACCAAAGGATCGTGTTGCGGATGGCGATCGGCGGTGCCTACACCGAGCGCCGCCACGTCCAACGAGCCTGGGAATACATTCAGCAGGCAGCACGGGCCAACTCGGCTTGACCGAGCGTCTAGCATGAAACGTTCTGCCCTGTCTCACGTGGTGGGGTTCGACGACTCACCATTCCCCCGCTCGCATCGAGGTGACATTCCGGTGGTGGGCGCTGTCTACGCCGGACTGCGCCTCGAGGGCGTGCTCTGCGGCCGCGTGCGTCGTGACGGCGCCAACGCGACGCGGAACCTCGCGCGGTTGGTGGCCGGCTCAAAGTTCGCGGCCCAACTCCAGCTGGTTCTCCTCCAGGGAATTGCCGTGGGGGGGTTCAACGTGATCGATCTCCACGACCTCCACGAGCGACTGGAGCTTCCCGTGCTCGTGGTCACCCGGCGGGCGCCGCGGATGGAGAAGGTGCGCCGCGCGCTGAGCCGCGTACCCGGCGGCGCTCGGAAGTGGAGCCTCATCGAGCAACTGGGACCGATGGAGCCCGTGGCCGGCGTGTTCGTGCAGCGCGTCGGGCTCACGCTGAGTCAAGCCGAAGCTGTGATTCGGCGGCTCGCAGTCCACAGTCGAATCCCGGAACCGCTCCGCACCGCTCACCTCATTGCCGGGGGCATGGTGGCAGGCCAGAGCCGTGGACGCCCCTAGTGTCGTGCCCCAGAAGTGCGCTTACCAGACGTCACGCGCCGACGGGTGCCGGAGCGTGCGTTGCCGCGCATTCACTGCCGGTGTTAGGTCCTGGGTGCTCGGTTCGAGGGGATGCACGAGGTCGGCACCCAAGACCCGAGCACCCAACACGGAGGACCAGCACCCCCATGCCTGGCGCCGCTCACCGACACACGATCCCCGCAGCGTGGCGCAGGCGAGCAGCGCCGTGACCAGGGACGATACGTGAACCGGCCTCGACGTCGATGCATGACGACGTCTCCGCCCCGGCAGGACCGGCCCCTGCCGCCGACTCGTGGCACCTACGGCATCGTGCTCCACCTCCGGGGCCGCCGACGTGTCCGGGTGGGCAAGCTCGGGACGTTTCAGCTGCAGCAGGGCTACTACTTGTACGTGGGCAGCGCGTTTGGCCCCGGAGGTATCGGCGCCCGGGTAGGGCGCCATCTACGCGCACGGGCTCGTCGCCATTGGCACGTCGACCATCTGCGCGGGGTTACGACTCCCGTCGCCGTGTGGTTTGCGGACGACGAGGTGCGACGGGAGCACGACTGGGCGCAGGCGATCAGTCAGACCCGCGTTGCCCAAACTACGATCCCCCGGTTCGGCTCGTCCGACTGTGGGTGCCAGAGCCATCTGTTCTACCTACCTTCGTTGCCCTCGTGGCGGTGGCTCCGAAGGCATTGCGCAGGTGTCGTACACACCCTAGCTATCCCTGTTCAACTTCGAAAGGCGGAGTGAATGTCAAGGTCACCTATGCATGCAGCCACCCTCGCGCCCTCTCTCAGGAGGGGACGGACGACGATGCGAACGCGCCCCAACTGCGCTGGGGAGTCACCGCGTCGGCTGCGGCTGCCGTCGATTCCGGGCACCGCGTGACTCCGATGTACAAGTACCTGCTACTGATTCACGTCTTGGGCGCCACGATCTGGACTGGCGGTCACTTGGTTCTGGCGTTGACTGTGCTCCCAAAGGCACTGAAGACGAGGAACGTTGAAGCGATTCGGCAGTTCGAGTCGGGCTACGAACGGATCGGGATGCCGGCGCTGTTCGTTCAGGTCATCACCGGCATCTGGCTCGCCTACCGTGTGTTACCCGATCCGGCAGCCTGGTTTTCGTTCGGCTCACACACCTCGACGCACATCCTTCTGAAGCTGGTGGCGCTGACGCTGACCTTGATCCTCGCCATGCACGCGCGCCTTCGCATAATCCCGAGGCTCGACGAGCGTCGCCTGACGCTACTTGGCTATCACATCGTGTCGGTCACGATTCTGGCAGTCATCTTCGTGATTCTGGGTGTCAGCTTCCGCACCGGGGGCCTGCTATGAGCGCGCTCGGCACCCTGGCCGAGCGCAGCTCGATGAGGTCGTTCAGACTCGACGCGACCGGCTGCTAAGGCTCATACCTGCACGCAGCTCCCACACACAGCCAAGCGGCACTTGGGGGACCAGAGGCCCCGACTGCGTGCTCGGAGCGAGCGTGTGACCCTCGACACAGCGCACGCCGCCGCCAATGCCGTCTTTGCACCCGTTCACAATGGCACGATGGCGGAACCGTGGCTGCTATCGGGCCACGGCCCCGAACGGGAGCTGCGTCGAGCCAACGCATCCATGGTGACATCACAGCGCAACTCGGTCGACCCGCTGTCGAGCGTGCTCCAGCCAGCGGCGCCAACGCTGCCGGCCCTGGCGTTCAGTATCGAGTTCGTGTGAGGGCCGAGATGTGAGGGAAGTCGGACTGTCAGCCGGTTGTTCTCGCATTGTCCCGAGGCACCGCGCAAGGTAAACTCTCAGCACACTGAACAGTTGATTCCGTACTGTCCAGCAAACTCAGTCAGAGGCTAAACGCATGATTAGGTTCCCACGGGCTGTGATCGTTGGCTTGGCGGCATGGGTTGGCGTCGCTCAACCAGAGCCCCTTGCCGCTCAAACCGGCTGGCGCCTGCTTCCCGACCGATCACTCCTTCCCAAGCTCGTGGCAGGCCCCCGGGAGCCCGCCACGGCGGCGAAGCTCGTGTTCGTCGCCAACAGTCCCACGCGCTTCGGTGAGGTTCTCGAGGGGGAGGCAGCCATCGGAGGCTCACTCCCTGCATACCTCCTGGCAGGCCAAACGCAACAGGACGGACTCGTGGTGGGTGTGGAAGGGGGCGTGTTCGCGCGTTTCAACATGGAAACCAAGGAACGTGACCTGATCGCCACGGACTGGATCTTTGCGGTCCCGCTGGTGCTCCACCGCGGGGAGCACTGGTTTCGCCTGCGCTACTACCACACCAGCGCTCATATGGGGGACGAGTACCTCGAACGCTTCGAGTTGCAGCGAGTCGATTTCGCCCGAGACGAGCTGGAGGCTTTGGCGTACGTGCGCATCGGCTCAGGGCTCGGTGTGTACGGTGGTGGGGGTTGGGCGTTCCGCGTCGACCCAACCGGCGCCAAGCGTCTCACCGTCCGCGGCGGCGCGGAACTCGAGGCACTCGCCCTGCTGGGGCCGCTTCGGCCGTACGCCGCCGCCGATGTCCAACTGGAACAGGACAACGATTGGGAACCGCGGCTCAACTTACAGGCGGGCCTTCGTTTCTTGCCGTTCAACGGGCAGCGGGGCGTACGGATCGCTATCGAACTACTCACCGGCCCCTCGCCTCAGGGGCAGTTCCACGGCGACCGGACCGCGTTCATTGCCTTGGGCATGTTTCTGGATCTCTAGCGCGGCGTCCCACAAATTCGTTTCACAAACGCCATGCACTGCCGCGGATTGGTCGCGGTGAAACTGTACGGGAGTAGCATGCTACTCCCGTACAACCCGTCCACAGACCGATCCGCGTTCAGAGAATCATCCGCGGCCGGGCACGCTCAACACCGCCGTGACGCCGCTGGCCGAACTCAGTCTCTTCCACTGACCGAACGGTTACCTTACGTTCCTCGGCAGCGCTCGATTCCTCCGCGCCTTCCCACCGGGAAGGGACGATGAGCCGAGCTGCGTCACTCCCGTTGGCTCTCACCGGTGTGGGGCGTTAGGAAGCTGCCGGCGCTTGGCCCTGCCCTGACCCCCCCAATCAGTGAGGCGGCGCCGCACAGACTGGTGATATGATTGTCTCCGGGCACAAAGTGCTGGTCACGGGTGGCAGCATGGGGATCGGCTTCGCCCTCGCGGAGGCGCTGAGCCAGCGGCAGAATCGGATACTGATCGCCGCCAGGCGAAGCGAGCACCTGGCGGAAGCCGCACGGCGGCTGCCCGGCGTGCTGACAGCCCAGTGCGACATTGCCGAACAGGCGGATCTCCGGCGCCTCGTAGAGACAGTCATGGAGAAGTTGGGAGGACTATCGCTCCTGGTGAACAATGCCGGGGTGCACTGCAATCATGATTTTGCCGCGACGCCGCCCGAGACGACTCTGCGTCACGTGGACCGGGAAATCGGCACCAATCTCACCGGCCTGGTCAGACTGACGGCTCTGTGCGTGCCTCTTCTGCTCAGGGAGGCGACGAGTGCGGTGGTAAACATCTCGTCGCTCCTCGCCATTGCACCGAAAAGAGCGCCCCCGTCTACTGCGCCACCAAGGCGGCGGTGCGCTCATTCACGAAGGCACTTCGCTATCAGGTCGAGGATACGAGGCCCTCGACTCGCATCATCGACGTCTTGCCGCCAATGGTGGACACTGCGATGACCAGCGCGAGACGAGGACACAAGCTGAGCCCCAGGCTGGTAGCGGACGAGATTCTCCGAGGGATGGAGCGTGACCGGACCGAAATCCGCATCGGAGCAACGAAGACATTGGCTCCTGCCAACCGGATTCACCCGCCGCTGGCCGAGCGCATGGTGCGGCACCGGCAGCGGGGCAGTTGCGCGTCGACGCCGCGCATCAACATGGTGGTGAAGAGCAATGATGGGAGTGACGGCCTGCCCATGAGCCTCGCACAGCGAACCTGGCGATCCTGGCTCGCCCTCGGCCTCCTGACGACCAGCACCGTCCTACCGAGCTGGGCGCAGCAGGGGGCCAGCGTCTCGAAGTTCGAGATCCACCCGTCTCCCATCGGCCTGCGTGGCGATGTCCGTCCCCACCAGTACGTGGGCGTGATCGGGCGGGCGGCTGCCTGGCTCGGCAGCGAGACCGGCGAGGCAGAGCTCTGGGTACACCCCCTCAAGCTCGCCACCGACTTCCAGTTGGACTTCAGGATTCCCGACTACGTCGAGCCGATACGTGGGGCGGATGTGGCCCGCACCGTCGAGATCCGACCTGAGCTGGCCACCATCACCTACTCCCACGCCACGTTCACCATCCGGCAGCACATCTTAGCACCCCTCGACGATCCCGGTCTTCTCGTCCTTCTGGACGTGGAAACGTTCCGGCCCCTCGAAGTCATCGTGAGCTTCCAGATGGTATTCCAGTACGCGTGGCCTGGCGCCTTTGGCGGGCAATACGTGTTTTGGAACGCCACCGAGAGGGCATTCATCCTGTCTGAGAGTCTGCGACAGCGAAATGGGGTGATCGGATCTCCCTGGGCATCGACGGCGTCTTCGCATCCCGCACATGCTCTGCCCGACGCGCCGAACACGTTCGTGATCCCCATCGACACGATCCGGGCGGCACAGGAATTCGTGCCGATCGGGATCGCGGCATCGATCGCACGCCGAGATTCGGTGCTTGCACTCTACCGCCGGCTGATTGCCGATGCAGAGCAGCTCTACGCGGAAAAGCTAGCCCACGTCACGGCCCTCCTCGATCAGAGTACGTCCATCGATACACCTGATGACCAGCTCGACCTCGCTGTTGCATGGTCCAAGATCAACCTGGACGAGAGCTTCGTGTGCAACCCGGACCTGGGATGCGGCCTGGTGGCCGGTTGGGGACCATCAGGCACCAGCACGCGGCCGGGATTCGGATGGTTCTTCGGTGGAGACGCCGCCATCAACTCCTTCGCGATGCAGGCCACGGGGCTCTGGCCGCAGGTAGCCCAGGGACTCCGGTTTCTCGCCAGGTACCAGCGGGACGATGGGAAGATTCCCCACGAGATCTCCCAGGCCGCGGCACGCATCCCATGGTTTAGCGATTTCCCGTACACCTATTACCACGCGGACACTACGCCGTACTGGATTGTGGCGCTCTGGCGGTACTGGCGGGCCAGCGGCGACCACGCGCTGCTCGAGGAGCTCTGGCCCGCTGTGCAGCAGGCGCACGCCTGGTGTCTGACGCGGGAGACGGACGGCGACGGTATCGTCGAAAACGGGCCCGGCAACTTGGGCGCCATCGAGATCGGCGCCCTGGGCGAGGGAATCCATCAGGACATCTATCTTGCGGCGGTGTGGATCGAGGCGTTGCGGGCACTGGAGGAACTGGCTGGCGCTCAGGGTGACGTCACCCGTGCTCGGCAGGCCGCCGAGATCCGGGCCAAGGCGCTCGAGACCCTGAACGATCGGTACTGGCGAGAGCGCGAGGGACACCACGCCTTCGCCATCCTCACATCAGGTGGAACGAACGATAACCTCACTGTGTGGCCCGCCACCGCCGCGGCGTTCCGCCTCCTGGAGGACGCGCGGGCCGACCGCACGCTGACGAAGCTGGCAACGGATTCCATCACGGCCGATTGGGGAGCGCGCATTCTCTCTACCGGCAGCTCCCTTTACGACCCGATGCACTACAACAACGGTGCCGTCTGGCCGTTCGTGACCGGCTTCGTGATTTGGGGCCAGTACAACTACCGGCGGCCGTGGTCGGCGTTTGGCCTCATTGATGCACTCAAGCAGGTGACGTTCGATTGGGCCCGGGGGCGGCACCCCGAGCTGCTGTCCGGGCTTTACTACCGGCCGTTGGACACGGCCGTGCCCCAGCAGTTCTTTGCAACGTCCATGCTGCTCTCTCCCGTCATGCTAGGTCTCTTGGGGTGGGAGCCTGATGCGCCCAAGGCCAGCGCCCGGCTCGCACCCCAGCTTCCACCGCACTGGGACCGCGTGGTGGTGCGCAATCTCAAGGTGGGGGAGACGAGCCTCGACCTGGTTCTCACCCAGGAGGCAGGGCGTGTCGGCGTGGACATCGAGCGGTCGGGACCAGAGATCGCACTCGAGGTCAGGCTGCCGACTCCACCTGGCGCTCGCGACCACCAGCTCGACGTCACTGCAATGAATGCGGTGGGTACGGAACAGGTGCTGAGGAGACCGCGGGAGATCCAAGTCACCCAGGTCTTCCGCCTCTCCGGGGAACATGCCACCCTCCAGCTCACCTGGAGTGGCGGACTCACGGTTGAGCCGCCGACGCCGGACCTGGAGCCCGGCCAGCGGAGTGCTGGCCTGCGGGTGCTCGATTTCCGCGGCGACGGCGGGACCTGGAATCTGACGGTAGAGGGCGACCGAGGCCGGAGCTATACGGTGCGCTTGCACGGCGAGCCGCTGGGCCGGGCGGAAGGAGCCGAAATCGTACTGACGGATCACGGTGTCACGACCGTTGCGATCAGCTTTCCCGCCGGCGCCGGCAGGACCACGGAGTCGATACGCCTGTACCGATAATGAGCCGTCAGCCGTCAGCCGTCAGCCTTCTGCCTTCTGCGGGAATTGACTATGCTGCGATGGCCACACCGTCGCCCACACGTAGCTGAAGGCTGAGGGCCACACATGACCGAACCCAAGATCCTGATCAGCGAAGAAGACATCCGGAGAAAGGTCGACGAACTCGCCGCCCAGATCTCCGCCGACTACGAAGGCAAAGGTGAGGTCACACTCATCGCGGTCCTCAAGGGAGCGTTCATTTTCCTGGCAGATCTGTCGCGCCGCCTGACGATCCCCCGGGACGTCGAGTTCATGGCCCTCTCGAGCTACGGCAAGGCCGGCGCGACCAGTGGCGCCGTCCGGGTCGTGATGGACCTGCGGGACAGCATCGAAGGCAAGCATGTCCTGGTGGTGGAAGACATCGTGGACACGGGGAAGACACTGCAATACCTGCTCGATCTCCTGCAAACCCGGGAGCCTGCCTCACTCAAGACCTGCGCCCTGGTGCGGAAGAAAGATCGGCACGAAGTGGATGTGAAGATCGACTACCTGGGCTTTGACATCCCCAACGTCTGGGTGGTGGGGTACGGTCTCGACTACGCCGAGCATCATCGCACGCTGCCATACATCGGCGTGGTCGAGCCGCGGGAATCTCGAGGTTGAATGCCACGGCTGCGCGTCGGCGCCCTCGACCCGCTCGCTTGCGCGGGTCTCGTTGTTTGCGACCAGCCCAACCGTGGTTTTGCAATAAGGTTTGCGGTCGAGCGCGACGGCGATAGGGCGGACGGCGAAGACCTGCTCTACCTAGCACACGAAGTCGGCCCCCACGCTCCTGACGGCAGCTACGCTCGGATCGCATTCGATACTTCCCTGCCTTTCGGCCTGGGCGGCGACACCCCAGTCGTAGCCAGACACCAGCGCGAGCCCGGACTCACACTCGAATGGTCGAGACTCGACGACGGCGCCGTCCTGCGCGCGTCCGTGGCCTTCGGGGGTACACTGGAGCTCCGGGCGTATCACCCGTGGGACTGGGCCGGATCATGGGAGGCTGAGCCCGCGGGTCTCAAGGGGGTAACGGCTGACGGTGGGCTGCACTGCGTGGTTGCAACCACTCCAGGGGGCCGGATCCAGGTGGAGGCAAGCGGCGAAGCAACGCTGCGGTTCGCGGTAGAGTCCGGCGACCAGATCCTCGTACGCGTCGTCGTGGCACCCTCTTCCGTCCTCTGCCGCCATCTGCCACCCTCTGCCGCCGACGTCGACGCAACGCTCCGCACGGCAGCCGACCGCTACCAATCCACCCGCGTCACCGTTGACGGCCACTGGAGCAACCTCGCCGCCGCCGTCACCAACAACCTCCACTGGACGGTTGCCCTCCAGCCGGAACGAGGGCGGCTATATGCGCCGGCCGGACGCCGCTGGCTGTTTCCCCGCAAGGGGGGCGGCCGGGAGCACTGGACGCTGTTTTGCTGGGATAGCTTTTTCAGCGTCCTCGAGCTCGCACTGGAGAGCCCCGAACTCGCACGGGACGCTCTTGCGGCGGTGCTGGAGACCCAGTACGAGAACGGCAACATCCCGAACTGGCGTGGCCGGTTCGCCGGCACGCCGGATCGCTCTCAGCCGCCCATCGGGTCGTGGGTGGTCCTGCGGAGCTACCTGAGAACCGGTGAGCGGAAGCTTCTCGAGCTTGCGTTCCCCTACCTGGAGCGGTGGTCGGCGTGGTGGCGGGCACCGAAGGGGAGACACCTTCGACGGGACGGCAACGGCGACGGACTCTACCAGTGGGGGGCCGACCTGGATCTGGTGATTGACTCCCCGGCCCCCTGGGAGAACGAATCGAGCCATCACCAGAAGGCAGCCTGGGAGTCGGGGCAGGATGATCTACCCAACTGGGACGAGGCTGATTGGGTGGAGCAGAGCCAGACCTTCGATCTGGGTGCGGTCGATCTGAACTCGTACCTGGCGTTGGACGATGAGTGCTTGGCACTGATCGCCTCGGAGTTGGGTCATGATGACAAGGCGGTGCGGTACCATTCCCGCCGCGAAGCCCATGCGAAGCTCGTCAACGAGTGTCTGTGGGACGATACCCGCAGGCTGTATGCGGACCGCTTCTGGAACGGGCGCCTATCGCCGCGCCTCGCTGCGTCCAACTTCCTGCCGCTCCTAGCCGGAATCCCCAGCGCAGACCAGGCGCACCGCATGCTCGAGGTCCTCCGGGACCCCTCGAAATTCTGGGGCGAGTACGTCCTGCCAACCATCAGCCGCGACGATCCAGCCTTCCAGGACCAGCAGTACTGGCGGGGTGCGATCTGGCCGCCCATGAACTACCTGGTTTACCACGGACTGCGACGCTACGGGCTGGACGACGCTGCTAGTGAGCTCGCGGCCCGAAGCGCCGAGCTATTCCTCAGACACTGGCGAGACTATCAGGTCAGTCCCGAGAACTACGACTGTCGTACGGGACAGAGCGGCGGTACTCGACACCAGAGCTGGGGTCCACTGCTGGCTCTGATGGGAGTCGAGGAGTTCATTGACATCACGCCGTGGGAAGGGCTGCGGATCGGTACCCTGACGCCGCCGTCATCGAGCGCCGTCCACCGGATCAAACTCGTGTGCCGTGAGTGGTCGGTTGCGCTCTCTCCCCACATGCTGCGGGTTGAGACAGGCGGGCGGGTCTTGCTCCGCAGTCGAGACCCGGTGGTATTACGTCACGTCCAGGTAGAGAACCGGATGTTCGCTGCGGAGGTGACCGCGCCCAAGCCTGTTGTGCTCGCACTGGACGTGGGCGCTGCCGAATTGCGCGTGGAGCTGGACGGGGTGACCCACGTGACGCCGGCAGAGGCCGTCCGGGTGGCGCCTGGGAGACACCGAATCACCGCCGGACCAGCGGAAGCACGGGCATAGGACAGCACGGCCGCAGGAGGCGGCACTCCTACAGCCTGAGTGCTTGGGCGCGGGTCAGTCGTCAGTTGTCTTGCGCGCCCTTCGTCACCCACGCACGGATGGTGTCGATCTGCTCCTGCGAGAGGGACGGGCCACCCAGAGGCATCCGTGCTCCGCTCCCACCTACAGACAGCTGTGTCCCCTGGATCTTGTGCACCAGGTAGCTGGCGTCCGGGTCAAACGGCTTGATTCTGAGTAGCGCTGACTCGTTCGACTGCACATTGACCGTGTGTGCAAACGCCGAGGCCGCCGAGAGGTCCATTCCCATCTGCGGAGCCGGGGAAAGGTGACACCCTGAGAGCGCACAGCTGGCAGTGAAAATGGGTTGGACATGCAGGGACAGAGTCACAGCGTTGACCGTAATGACTGATGTGCCGTCGAATCCCTCAGAACTGGCAGTGATGGTAGCCGTCCCAGCTGCCTCGCCGGTGACCAGCCCCGTGCCGTCGACGCTAGCGACCGCCGCATCGCTCGTGCTCCAGGCAACCGACTTGCCTGCCACCGTATTGCCCCTGGCGTCCTGAGGTGTGGCTGTCAGTTGCCGCGTGAAGGACTCCAACACCGAAGCCGTTGCCGGTGAGACCGCGACGGCGGCAACCTGTTGGTCCACCGTCAGTGTCGCATCAGCAGAGAAACCGTCACGCTCCACCCGTATCGTGGTGGTGCCGTTTCCAGCCGCGGTGGCCGTCGCCATGTTGCTCGATCCCGAGACCGCGGCCACCGATGGATCGGTGCTGGTCCACATGAAGCTCTCGGTGATCGGGTTTCCCCGGGCATCTTGGGCCGTTGCCGTGTAGCCTTGCGTATCACCGAAGCTGTTCAGTGTAACGGCGCTCGCCGGGAGGGAAAGCGACACTGCCACCTGAGCGACCTCTATGTCGGCATTCGCCGTGCGCGTGTCCGCCGAAGCGGTGATTACCACGCTGCCGTTCCCCACGGCGACGACGTTCCCGTCATTATCCACGGTTGCCACACCGACATCAGACGACGCGAACACAATGGAAACACCGGCGACCGTACCTCCCACGGCGTCTTTCGACTCGGCAGCGAGTATCAGCGTGTCCCCCAGGCTCGAGAGGGTGCCGCTGGACTGCGAGAGGGAGATCGAGGCAACGCGAACAGTGACGTCGTGAGTATCGCTGATGCTGCCTGAGGTACCCGTGGTCGCGGCCTGGATGGTCACGGTCCCCCGAGTCACGCCCGTCACGACGCCCATGTTGTCCACGGTGGCGACCGCCACATCGCTGGACATCCAACTGATCTCAGCCGCGACGTTCTGACCGGCGGCGTTCTTTGCCTGCGCTGACAGTTGCAGTGTTCCGGCAAGGTCGGCATCCGTCCCGCCCGAAATGGTGAGAGACGCGGGCACGGTATCCTCCCCATCCGGCGGGGGCGGCGGCGTGACCCCGTCCCCTCCACATGTGGACACCACAAGAACCACAGCAGCAGCGGACAGTTGCCGCAATAAACCAGTCACGTTCATGGCCACCTCCGGATGGGATAGGGCATGCTGGAAGAACCATCCAGAGGAGGAGCGGGTTCCAATCCCGAACTCCATCTACTCGTCTCCGCGGGTGGGGTCCCGGAAGCCCTCCGGCGCTATCCGCGAGCCCCTGTCGGTTCGCTCGCTGACCGCCGAGCACGCGGGGCCGCTCTACGGCTCCCGAGCCGGGCGCCCACCAACCGGTACCCCAGCAACACCACCAACACCACCCCATAGATCACCGGCTGACGCACGTCGGCCTTGACCAGCCAAAGGAAATGCAGCACCGCACCGGCGCCCGCCACGTACACCAACCGATGGAGCCGCTGCCAGCGCTTGCCCCCGAGGCGCTTCACCCACCCCCTGGTCGACGTCACCGCGAGGGGAACCAGCAGCAAGAACGTGGTGAAACCCACCGTGACGTAGGGCCGCTTGGCTATGTCTTCCGCAATCGCCGAAGGGGAAACACCCAGGCCAGAGAGGTAGGTCTGATCGAGGGCGTACGTGGCGAAGTGCAGCGACGCGTAGAAGAACGCGAACAGCCCGAGCATGCGGCGGAGCTGGACCAGGGCGCCGAAGCGCAACAGGCGCCCCGCCGGCGTCACGGCGAGCGTGATCATTAGCAAGGTGATGGCGGCGAATCCGGTCCGGTGGGTGATCTCCTCGACCGGGTTGGCACCGAGGTTATCGGTGACGACCGCTCGCAACAACAATACGGCCGGCACCAGCGCCGCCACGACGGCGGCGGGTCTCACCACCCGCCGTACCCACTGGCCCTGCGTCATCGTTCCGGGCTAGCCAGAGGTGCTGCTCCCCACGGCCTCTCCATACAGGTCCGCGCCCTGCGGCACTCCCTAGTACTGGCGGCGGAGATCCATGCCGGCATAGAGCGACGCCACCTGATCTCCGTACCCGTTGAACATGAGGGTGGGGCGCTTGAACAGCTCGCCAATGCGCCGCTCCCGGGCCTGGCTCCAGCGGGGATGGTCTACTTCAGGGTTCACGTTGGCGTAGAACCCGTACTCGTGGGGAGCCCACACATTCCAGGTGGCCTGCGGCTGGGTCCGCACCAGGCGGATTCTCACGATGGACTTGATGCTCTTGAACCCGTACTTCCACGGCACCACCAGCCTGACAGGCGCGCCGTTCTGGTTCGGCAGCGCCCGCCCGTAGAGCCCCAGCGCCAGAATGGTGAGCGGGTGCATCGCCTCATCCATGCGGAGGCCTTCCACGTACGGCCACGGCAGGATCCGCCGACGCTGTCCCGGCATCTGCTCGGGATCGTGCAGGGTCGTGAATTCCACATACTTGGCGCTCGAGGTGGGCTCCACCACGCTCAACAAGTCGCGCAGCGGGAAGCCAACCCACGGAATCACCATGGACCACGCCTCAACGCACCGTAGCCGGTAGATGCGCTCCTGGGGCGGGAACCGTTTCCACATGTCGTCGATGTCGAAGGTCCGCGGCTTATGTGCCTCGCCCTCGACCGTCACCGTCCACGGCCGCGGCCGAAGCATGTGGGCGTGCTTCGCCGGATCCCCCTTACCGGTCCCGAACTCGTAGAAGTTGTTGTAGCTGGTGACGTCCTCGAAGGGGGTGAGCTCGTCATCCCGGCGCTGCCAACCAGCGTGCGGATCGGTGCTGCCCCAGAAAGGAATCACCGCTCCTGCCGCCACTGCCGCACCAGCCGCCGTCACCGCGCTGATAAACCGCCGCCGGTTCCAATACACAGCTTCATCGGTGATCTCTGATGACCTTATGTCATTCGGACGCTTGATCAGCATCGCGTTCCCCTGTGTTCAAGAGCACGGCGGACCAGTGAGCAGATGGCCCGACTACGAGTCTAAACGTGCCCGGCGAGGGAAAGTTCCCGCCAGAAGCCAGATCTGACGAGCCCGCCTCCGCTCTCGGGGGGGCGGCACACGGGACGTGGCGGGGGAAGCCGCCCCCTCGAGGCGGGAAACGCCGTGGGGGCAGACGGGTATATGAACGTGCCTTCGTCAACTATTGCGCCGTACACCGCTGGCATATATTGACATGAGGGACTGGAACACCATGGTCACTCGCAGTCGTTTCCGCTTTGTCATTCTAGCGCTGGCGCCAGCCCTGTGCCTCGTCGCCTCGACTTTGAGGGCCCAGCAGTCGGGAAAGGTCAGGGGGCGCGTGGTGGATGCCGTTTCGGGGCAACCGCTGCAGAGTGTGACGGTGACCGTCGTGGGGGCGGAGCTCTCGGCGCGAACGGACGACGACGGCCGCTATCTAATTGAGGCGGTACCACCTGGTCTCGTGAAGGTGAATGCGCAGATCATCGGCTACCACCCAATCACTACCCCCTACTACAACGTATTCCCCGACTCCGCGACGAGCGTCAATTTCAAGCTCGCGCCGCTGACGGTCCAGCTCGATCCGGTGGAAGTCATCGGCGAACGGCCCGAGGAAGAGTTCAAGTTCGGGGCGACGGTGATTACGTCGGACCGGCTACCCGCCCGCGGAAACGTCCTCACGTCGCTCAAGGGGACCGTGGCGGGCGTCGATGTGACGGGACGCAATGAAGGAACCCGCGTGACCATCCGCGGGAGTCATGCCAGCGCCCTGTTCGTGGTTGACGGCGTCGTCATTACGCCACCGCTGACCTTCTACATCGATACTCGGGACGTGGAGTGTGTCGAGGTCCGCCGGGGATACCGGGCGGCACAAGAGTTCAAGCCAAGCATCCACGGCGAGACCTACAGCGGCGTGATCCTGATCTGGACCAAAGGGTCCCTCGGTCGGAAACCGCCTGGCTGCAAATCAACGTAGGCACAGGCTCTCCGCTGGCTTCCCGTGGCCGCGGATGATTCTCTGAACGCCTACGAGCTCTGACGCGCAGGCCCACCGCCTACGAGAATCCTCACGGTCGTCCCCTCCCCCGCCGCGCTCTCCACCTCGATCGTCCCTCCCCACGACTCCACCAACCGCTTGCAGATGGCGAGTCCGAGTCCGGTACCACTACTGGTGGTCGAGAATTGGGGCTCGAAGATATGCACCAGATGCTCAGCGGTAATCCCGCGGCCGTCGTCGTGCACCACGATTCCGGCGGTGCCGCCCGCTGCTCGGCGGACGGTTACCGTCACCTGGGTCGCTGCGGCATCGCGGGCGTTCTCGATCAGGTTTACCAGCACTTCCTTGACCTCGTCCGGCCGCACTAGCCCCTCCACCACTCCTTCGGCTTCGACGCGCACGTTGGCCCCGCCGCCCAGCGTATACAGGGCTGCCGCGTCCCGGGCGATGGCCGCGAGATCCGCCGACACCAGAGGCGCTGCTTCCTCCTGGGGCGCGCCAAACCGGGAGAACGCCCGGGCAATGGCGTCCAACCGCTCGATCTCCGCAAGGATCTGTCGCGAGGTCCGCTCCAAGGTGGCATCGAAATCCGCGCGCCCGTGGCGCCGTGCCCGCTGCAGGTGCTGAACGCCGAGCCGGATGGGGGTGAGGGGGTTCTTGACCTCGTGAGCGATCTGGCGGGCCAGCTCCCCCCACGCCAGTACGCGCACGGCGTGCGTTAGCTCCGTCATGTCGTCCAGGGCGACGACACACCCTCGCGGGTCGGCCTGAAGCGAGGCAACCTGGACCCGAATGCGCCGCGGTCCAATGGCAAACTCCCGCGTATCGAGCTCCTCCCCAACCCGCATGAAATCCAGCACCCACTCCCACACCGGCAGCCAGTCGGAGGCCGTCGCGGCGGCAATGGGTGTACCTGGCTCAAGGGTCGCCCGCAGCAATTCACCGGCCCGCGGGTTCGCGATGGTGACCAACATGGTTCGGTCCAATGCCACGACTCCGGTCGCCACGTTTCGGAGCACGGTAGCAGTGCGCCGGCGCGCCGCCTCGAGAGCCGCCTGACTCGCTTCCACGTCATGTGCCATGCGCTCAAAGGCGTCCACCACGGAGGCAAACTCCGTCGGCACGTCCGACCCGAACGGCGGAAGCGGGTCGCCACGTCCCACCGCCTCGGCGGCCACCCGCAGCGACTGCACCGGCCGCGCCAGCGACCGGGCCGCCACCGCCGCGAGACCGGCAGCACCGCCCAAGCCAACCAGCGTGGCCAGGAGCAGGCCGAAGGCAAGATCCTCCTGCTCCCGCACTACCTCCCCTATCTCTACCAGGCGTGGGACAGCGAGGACCGGTGTTACGCCGCGGGCGCCACCCAGGCGCCGGTAGCCGACCCGCGTGAGGTGTCCGCCAATCATGGCGTCGGCCGTCACCTCCAGCTCGTCACCGAGCACGAGAGCGCGGTAGATAGTCGGCGGCAGATAGGTCCCGAGCAAGCCAAGCTGCGCCAGCACAGCCGTGCTGGCGTCAATCAGGACGCCCGCTTCGTACCACATCAGGTCGGCGCCGATGCGTTCGGACAGATCGTTGAGCCGCTCACTCGTCTGCTCAGGCGGCCTCCCGCCAACCTCCCGGGCCGTTCCCGCCGCATCGCTCAGGGTCTGTCGAACGAGCAGGTCACGACTCCGCACCGCGTCGATCCGTAACCGGCCAATCGACCACGCGGCGAACCCGAGTGTGGGCACCACGAAGAAGGCCGCCAGGGCAATGGTGAGTCGAATCCGGTAGGACCGTAACCGCACTATCTCTCGGAGCGTCACCGGCACCCTGAGCGTCCCACTCAGCACTTCGCCCACCAGCCAAAGTAGCCCGAGCACCAGCACGTCCAGGAACACCAGGAGCGCGCCACGAACCAGGAGCTGAGAGGGATCCTTCAGTGGGACCACCACGTACAAGTGCCGCGCTATACCCGGCAGCGCGACGGGCTGGGTCCCCCGTACCCTCCAGCCGGAGCGCTCCCAGTACATGCCGGTCGCCTGCACCTCGACTTCCACCGGCTCGCCAAGGGACATCTCGTACGGCGCTTCGAGCCTGCGCTCTCCCCGGAGGAACCTTCCGACCAATACCGGACGGATCAGCCGCGACCGGGGCGCTACCCCCACGGTGGCCACCGTTCCATCGGAATAGGGCACAGCGATGACGTAGCGCTTGCCAGGCTCAAGCTCGTAGGAACGGAGCACGGCCCGCCCACTGTCGCGGGCGCTCTCCGCCAGCGTGAGTAGCAGGCGCGGGTACAGCCCCAGGTCCGCCAGCTCAAGAGACGCTACTCGAAGCCCTTCGGGCGACCACGTCGCCAGCACCGCCGGGTAGTCGTCCTGACTCAGCGGTGAGCGCCGCCAGCTAGCATACAGGGCCGCGGCACTGCGCGGGGGTGATTCCTCACTCAGTACGCCTCCAAACCGCTCCAGATACCCAATGGCCACCGGGTCACCGCCCTGGAGCCGTTGAGCGTCGCGCTCGGCGAGCAGCAGCCGACCACGCACCGTGGCACCCCAAGTCAGCAGCGCAGCCGACCCGCCGGCGACCAACACCGCAGTGGTGAGGAGGCGCGCCCGGGGAGCTGGCTGGATCGCCAACAGCACCGCCGGCATCCAGAGGACTCCGTACCAGAGCGGCCACCCCCCTGGGCGCCAAGCGGCGAGGCCCACCACGACAAGGACCAGCACCGCGCCAGCCACTGCCCAGGGAAGCCAGGCTCGGCCGCTCACCCCTCCACGCCGGCCCAGCAGCAGCGCCGCTCCCAGCATGAGTCCCACCCCCACCACGGCGAGGGTTGCCTGCCAACTGAGCCAGTGACCGACTCCTGTACCGGTGGCGGGTGGGGTGATGCCCCGGGCCAGCGTCCACATGACGTATGGCGCCGCCAGCACCAACGCCCCGGCGAAGATCATGCCTACCCGGGAGCGCGGGATGCCCCGCCGCCCCAGTTGTACAAGGGCCACCACCGCTATCGCGGCGAACAGCAACATGGCGCCCGCAGACGCAGACAGCGGCCCGAGGGCGTCGAGGAAGTAGATCGCCGAGGAAAACAGCGGGCCAGCACCTAGCTGCTGGCCTGTCGGGGTCAAAACGAGGACCGCCACCAGCTCCAGCGCGCCAGTCCAGCGTCCCACGCTCCCCCCGACGACCATCAGCAGCACCAACAGAGCGACCACGAGGACCGCACCCCACCGACCACCACTGGCCATGAGCTCCAGCTTGAGGGATCCTTGGGCCGGAGGGACGGTTCGGACGGTGAACAGCGTGTCCGGGGGCGCCTCACCCGGCTGAGGAGTGCACGACGGCAGACAGTAGTCGAACACATCGGTCCCAAACGGCGCGGCGCCCGGCTCGTAAAACTCCAGGCCAGCACCGGTCTGCCGCACGAAGCGGGCAGCCACTGTCCTATCTCGATCTGGCACTGCGCTGTCGGCGGCCAGCACCACATGGGCGACCGCGCTACGTAGACCGGCCTGGCGACGAGCCTCGAGGACGACGTAGAATGGTGTTATGCGGGCAGAAAGCTCGGTCAGGCCTGGGACCGGCTGGACCCGGTGCCTGCCAGCCCAACTCCATGGCCGTCCGGCGGCGTCGAACATGACGACACCGTGCTGGGGGCCGCGCTCCTCGATCGCGTCTTCGAGGAGCGCGAACGCCTCCTCGCGCGATGTAGTCTCGATCTCCGCAGCTCGGGCGGCCAACGAGCGGGCCAGATCCACTGCCGCCCCCAGGGTCTCATCCAGCTTCTGGCTTGCTCCCTCGATGAGCGACTCCCGCATCTCGGGCCAGCCCCGTTCCACCCCTCGGACCCGCAGTGACGTTGACAGGGCGGCTACCGCTGCCGCCACCGCTACCACGCCGGTCAGCAGCACGCCGACACGTCGGGTCCGCGCCGCCGCCGCTGCCACCCAGATCGCGATTGCGCAGGCCGGCACCGCCCACCACAACCCGGGCTCCCTGGTCCAGAGTCCCAGGGCCACGGCCTGGGCAGCCACGGCGATCTCCCAATGAGCAATTCGACGGTTTCTCACGGCAAGCCGCTGCCCCTCAAGTATTTCACTCCGGAGGAAGTCCGCGGCCACCTAGGGCGGGACCCGCGGCTCATCATCCCCGTGGGCACCACAGAGCAACACGGCCCCCACCTGCCACTGGGCTGCGATACCATAATCGTCGAGCGCCTGGCGGACGACCTCTCGGCTGCATTCAGCGTGCTCCGGGCACCCACCATAGAATATGGCGTCAATGCACCTACGCTCGCCCAATATCCTGGCGCCGCCTCGCTCCGCCGCAAGACACTGCATCGCCTGCTCAACGACCTGGTGGGGGCCTGGGAGGCTGGTGGGGTGGAGCAATTCATCATCTTGACGGCCCACGGGCAGGACCCGCACCAGGAAGCCCTGAGCACGCTGCGCACCAAACGAGCGACGGTGCGGACGGTGGATATCTTCGCCGTCCCCCTGCCCCGGGGCGACGACAGCACGGGCACTCCAATCCATGGTGGTGAGCTAGACACCTCACTCCTGCTATACATCGACGAGAAGCTCGTGAAGCTCGACCAGGCCCGCGACTATTTCCCGGCCAGGTCTGTGGCTCGCCGCTACCATCGAGGGGACCCGGGGGCCATCCCGAAGGAAAGCCCTGGCTCGCTGGGACAGCCGAGCCTGGCGTCCGTCGTCAAGGGCGAGCTGGTGTACGACTTTATCTACGATCGCATCGCCGAGCGAGTGTTCCGCGCGTCGGAGCAGGCGAAGGAGTAGTCAGGTCATGCCGTGTCCCTCGAGCCCCACGGTCCTGCTCGTTGCCGCGAGCCTCTTGTGGCCCGGCTCCGCGGCAACTGCACAGCGGGTCATAGATCGCGGTGCACTGATCATCATGGACGGGACCCGGGTGATTGGCAGGGAGGAGTTCGTAGTACGGCAGGGGCGGGGTCCCGGAGCGGCGGACGGTTTCACTGTCAGCGGCACGGCCTCCTATCCCGCGGAACAGCCCACGCGGACGCTGGTCGGCGTGGTCGAGTTCGGGCCAGACTCCCAACCGGCTGCGGCGCGGTTCGATGCGGAGGACGGGGGCCTGCAACGTGTCCTCGTCCGGTTCGGCCGCCGGCGAGTCACGGTGCGCATCGCCACCCGCAGCGGTGAGTCCACACGCGAGTTTCCTGGAGCCCCTCGACACCTCGTTCTCGATGACTCGCTGTTTGGCTATCACGCCCTGTCACCCGCCGGCCCGCCGGGACCGGTGCGGTCGATCTCCCCTCGGCAGGGGAGGCGCACTACCGCGCAGCTCGCGGACCACGGAATGGACAGGACGATGGTGGGGCGGGTGGAACGGGTGCTGCGACATCTGACCGTCCGCACCGGTAACGAGACGCGTCACCTGTGGTACGACGACCGGGGCCGGCTCACCAAGCTGGCCATTCCCAGTCGCCGGCTGGTAGCCGTGCGAGCCGTCGCCGCGGGCCGGTAGCGACGACGCAACTCCGCCCTGGGATGCGGGTTCCGCACCTTGGAACCGTACCCGCCCGGGGCTAGGTTTGGCCGAGCATCTGCGGGATGTCTCGGGTTGAAACTTCCCAGGTACCCCGCCGTACTGGTGGTTGGGCAATCACCACGAAAAATGAAGGTGGAGCTATGACACGCAGAGCCACCGTCCTTCTCGCGGCCCTGGCGCTTGCGCTACCCGCATCGGGCAACGCGCAGCAGCCGGCCCTCCCGTCAGTCCCCCAATCCCTGTCGCTGGCCGAAGCCGTTGAGCTGGCACGGCAGTACAACCCGATCTTCCGCCAGACGGCGAACGACCGGGGCCCAGCGGCGTGGGGAGTCCGGAATGCCTATGCCGCCTTCCTCCCCCGCCTGGACCTGAGTGGCGGGATCGGCTACCAGGGCGCCGGCACCCAGGCGTTCCTGGCGGATGAGTTCGTGCTCACCTCGTCCACGATCGGCTCCAGCTATAACATCAGCCTCTCGATGTCGCTCTCGGGCAGAACCCTCATGCAGCCAGGCCTGGCGAAGGCCCAGCGCCGGGCAACGGAGGCGTCCATCGCCGGGGCGGAAATCAACCTGGAGTCGAATGTGCGGCAGCAGTACCTGGCTGTCCTGCAGGCGGAGGCACAGGTCGAACTCGCGGAGCTGCAGGTCACTCGCAACGACGAATTCCTGCGTCTCGCTCAGGCGCGGTTCGACGTGGGCCAGAACACCATGCTGGATGTGCGGCAGGCGGAGGTCGCGAAGGGGCAGTCGGAGGTTGCCCTCCTCGAGGCTCGCCAGACCGTGACGGTGGAGAAGCTGCGGCTGTTCCAGCTGCTCGGTGTCCCGGCACCGGACGATCCGTCATTCGTGACCCTCCCCGACACGTTCCCCATCATCGAGCCGCAGTGGGAGCTGGCCTCGCTCCTGGGCGAGGCCGACGTGGAGAACCCCGATCTGAACTCCCTGCGGGCTCGGGAGTCGGCCGCCCGGGCGAGCGAGCGTGCGGCCAAGTCGTCTTGGCTGCCCACGCTGTCCTTCTCAGCCGGCTGGTCGGGCTTCACGCAGGAGTTCACCAACTCAGACTTCCCCGTGAACCAGGCCGAGCAGGGTGCTCTGGCCGCCGTGCAACAGTGCCAGTTCGCGGATCAGTACTGGCTCAACCCGGGGCTGAGCCCGCCCGTGGACTGCACATCGTTTGCCCTCACGCCCGATCGGGCGCAGGACATCCGGGAGCGGAACGAGGTCTTCCCCTTCGACTTCACCGGCCAGCCGTTTCGAGCCACCCTTGGGATCTCGCTGCCGATCTTCACGCAGTTCAGCCGGCAGCTCCAGATCGCGGAGGCGTCGGTCTTGACAGACGATGCACGGGAAGCTGTCCGGGCCCGGGAGCTGCTGGTACGCACCGAGGTGAGCCAGGCGTACTACTCGTTGCTCACCGCCTACGAGACGATCGGCATTCAGGAGAACAACCGCACGGCCGCCGGAGAGCAACTCCGCCTCGCCACCGAACGGTATCGGGTGGGGTCCGGCACCTTCTTCGAGCTGTTGGACGCACAGGTAGCCGCGCAGCGAGCGGAAGCCGACTACATTAATGCTATCTATGCTTACCACCGGGCCATCGCCACCCTCGAGGCCGCTGTGGGACGACCGCTGCGTTAGAAAGACAGGATCGCAATGTCTCGTAAGAAGCTCATCATATTCGGAGGCCTGGGAGTCGCCGTCGTTGCCCTGATCGCCTTCAATGCCGCGTCCCAGGGAGATCGGGGCGAGTCGGTGCGCATTGAGGAGGTGGAGCGGCGCGACCTGGTCGCCACGGTAACCGCGAGCGGCCAGATCGAACCGCAGCGCTCCGTGGATATCAGCGCGGACATCACGGGCCGTATCACCTACATCCCGGTCGAGGAAGGGGACACCGTCCAGAAAGGTGACCTCGTCCTCCGCATCGACCCCTCGCAGTACGAGGCGGGTGTCGCCCGGGCGCGGGCCCTGTTAGCCTCGGCGGAAGCATCGGCACTACAGGCTCGCGCCAATCGCGACCAGGCGAAGCGGGCGCTGGAACGGGCCCAGGAACTCAGGCGTCAGGATCCCAACCTGGTCTCGGACGAGCAGCTGGAGCAGGCGCAGACCGGGTACGATGTGGCCGAAGCCCTGGCCACGTCGGCAGAACACCAGGTGGCCCAGTCACGGGCCAGCCTCCAAGAAGCTGAGGAGCAGCTGGCCAAGACCGTGTTGCGCGCCCCCATGAGCGGCGAAATCACGCGCCTCGCCGTCGAGGAGGGCGAAGTGGCAGTCCCCAGCAACTTCTCCCGCGAAGTCGGCCTGCTGATGACCGTGGCGGACCTCTCGGTCATTCAGGTGAACGTCCGAGTGGATGAGACCGATGTGGTGCGGCTCCACCTGGAGGACTCGGCGGAAGTGACGATCGATGCGTTCCCCGACACCACCTTCGCGGGGCAGGTCACCAAGATCTCCAAGAGTGCGGTCCGGGCCGCGGCGGCGACCGCCGGCGGCACCAATCAGGCGGTGGACTACGACGTCGAGGTTACCCTCAATGACCCGCCCCCCGGCATCCGACCCGACCTTTCGGCCACCGCCAAGATCGTCACTGCGACCCGCGACAGCTCCCTCAGCATCCCCATCATCGCCCTCACGATACGGGAGCATGAGCCTATCTCGACCGAAACCGTTCCCCAGGACACCGCCGGGGGAAAAGAGGAGACCGAAGGGGTGTTCGTGGTGGTCAACGGCATCGCCGAGTTCCGGCCGGTGAAGGTCGGCATCGCGGGCGAGGAGTACTTCGAGGTGCTCGAGGGCCTGGTCGAGGGCGACTCCATCGTGGGGGGCCCTTACCAGACCATCCGCGATCTGCGGGACGGCACTCCCGTCCGCCCAACCGCAGACCGCAGTGAGCGGGAGGAGCGATGACGCGTGACGGGTCCCTGATTCGCGTCTCCGGCCTCACCCGGGAGTACCGCATGGGAGCCGAGACGGTGCACGCTCTCCGGGGTGTGGACATGGAGATCTACCGCAACGAGTACGTGGCGATCATGGGACCGTCGGGCTCGGGCAAGTCGACGCTGATGAACATCATCGGCTGCCTGGACACCTGCACGGTTGGGGAGTACTGGCTCAACGGGGTGGAAGTCTCCGGGGTGGGCGACGACGAGCTGGCCCGGATACGAAACCAGGAGATCGGATTCGTGTTCCAGACGTTCAACCTCCTACCACGGGCGACCGCGCTGCACAACGTGGAACTCCCCCTCATCTACGCTGGCGTGAGTGCCAAGATCCGACGGCGGTGCGCCGCCCAGGCCCTGGAGCGCGTGGGGTTGGCAGACCGCATGCAACACAGGCCCAACGAGCTCTCGGGGGGTCAGCGCCAGCGGGTGGCCATCGCTCGGGGACTAGTCAACGAGCCCAGCATCCTGTTGGCCGACGAGCCCACGGGAAACCTGGACTCGACGACCAGCGCGGAGATCATGGGGGTGTTCGACGGGTTGCACCAGCAAGGCCAGACCGTCGTGATGGTGACCCATGAACGCGACATCGCGGCCCGCGCCCGGCGAGTGATCACGCTACTGGACGGCCGCGTCCACAGCGACACGGTCAGAGAGGCCGCGTAGGTCCGTGCCGTTCCGCGAGGCGATCCGCCTGGCTCTCCAGGTGATCTGGAACCAGAAGATGAAGTCCGGATTCTCCGTGATCGGGGTCTTCATCGGCGTGACGTTTCTCATCGCGGTCGTATCCATCGTCGAAGGCATGAACAACTACATGACGGACCGCTTCGCTGGCGCGATCCTCGGCGTGAACACGTTTCAGCTGCGCCGCTATCCCAGGCTTCAGATCGAGGACGTGTCTCGGGAGACCCGACGCAAGTGGTGGCGACGCCCCCGCATCTCGTACGAGGACGCACGGGCCGTCACGGCAGGTATCACCGTGCCTCACCGGGCCGCCTGGGAATCGCTCACCAGTGAGCACGTTGAGTACGGCGGCAAGGTTGCCCGGGACATCGAAATCGTGGGAACCTCGGAGCAGTATTTCGCAATCAAGGATTGGGACATCGCGGAGGGCCGCCCGTTCAGCCAGCAGGAGGCCCGGACTGGCCAGCCGGTCATCGTCCTGGGCAACGAGTTGGCCAACCGGCTGTTTGAGAACGCCGACCCCCTCGGTCGTCACGTGAAGATTCGCAAGATCCCCTACCGGGTGGTCGGCGTGGTGGAGTCCCAGGGGAACATCTTCGGGATCTCGCTGGACAAGTTCGCCGTCGCTCCCGCCCTGTCGCCGATCAAACGGATCGTAGCACCCCCGCGCGTGATCGATGCGCTCGTGGTGCAGACGAACTCCGTGGAAGACCTCCAGACGGCCATGACCCAGACAGAGGCGGTCATGCGCAGTCGGCGAGGTCTGCGGCCAACGGAGGAGAACAACTTCTCAGTCGAGACGTCTGAGGCGATCCTCGACTTCTGGGGGAAGATCAACCGAATCCTCATGCTTGCACTCCCGGGGCTGGTGAGCATCTCGCTGGTGGTCGGCGGCATCGTCATCATGAACATCATGCTCATGGCAGTGGCGGAGCGGACCCGGGAGATCGGGATCCGCAAGTCGCTGGGGGCGCGCCGCCGGGACATCATGCGGCAATTCCTGGTGGAGTCTGCGACGCTGGCCATCGTTGGGGCGGGCATCGGGATCGGAACCGGCCTCGCCCTCGCAGCGTTGGTCCAGGCCACGACGTTCCTGCCCGCACGCGTAGCGCCCTGGTCCGTGGCCGTCGGCGTGCTGCTGGGCGCCGGCGTCGGCATCGCAGCAGGTCTCTACCCGGCGAGCCGCGCCGCGCGCCTGGATCCCGTCGAAGCCATTCGGCACGAATGACTCATGACTCAGCTGTTTGAAGGCGTCGGCATCGCGCTCGCTTCACTCCGGGCCAGCAAGGTGCGAGCGGCCCTCACCATCCTCGGCGTCGCCATCGGCGTCATGGTGGTCATGGTGATCGGCTCCATGATCACCGGCATCAACCGGGGCGTGGAGGACATCTTCAACCAGCTGGGACCCCGCACGTTCTTCGTGTTCCGTTTTTTCCAGGCGGGAATCCAGGTCTCCGACGGGTCTGACGAGATGAGCCCATGGCGCCGCAACCCACCCCTGACAGTCGAGGAGGCTGACCGGATCGCCCAGCTGCCCACCATTCACCGCGTCGTGGTGGATGAGGGGGCAGGCCGCGAGGTGGAGCACGGCAATCGCAAGCTCGAGTCGGTCAGCATCCGGGGGCGGGGCGCCCGGTGGGCCGAAGTGTCCGGGGACATCATGCCGGGTCGTTCGTTCACCAACCTGGAGTACGCGGCGAGTTCCCGCGTCGTGGTGGTGAACGAGAAGCTGGCGAGCGAGATGTTCGGCCTGCTGGATCCTATCGGCAAATGGATCAAGATCTCAGGCGTGCCGTTCGAGGTGATCGGCGTGTATATCCCGCCCCCCGACATCTTCGGCGAGGGCAACCGGCCTGAAGCGGTCATACCGCACTCCGCCTTCTCGAAGTACATCCCCCACTGGCGGGGTTGGATGGACTTTCTGGTCACGCCGAAGGAAAACACCACGGTTCAGGCTGCCATCGAGGATGTCACGGCCGTCATGCGCTCGATGCGCGAGCTCCGCCCAGCCGAGGAGAACAACTTCGCCATCGTGACGCAGGACAAACTGCTGGACAGCTGGAACCAGGTGACCGGCATGTTCTTCCTGGTGATGATTGCCCTCTCCAGCGTTGGGCTCATGGTGGGTGGCGTGGGCGTCGTGGCCATCATGATGATCTCGGTCACCGAGCGCACCCGAGAGATCGGCGTGCGCAAGGCACTGGGTGCAAAGCGCCGGGAGATCCTGTGGCAGTTCCTGGTTGAGGCAGCCACGCTCACCGCCGTGGGCGGCGCCATCGGCATGCTCCTGGGCGGCGGCATCAGTTTCATCGTCGCCAACGCGACGCCGCTGCCAGCCAAGGTGCCCATGTTCTCCGTGGTTGCGGCCCTGGGAATGTCGATCCTGACGGGTGTCGCTTTTGGCCTCTATCCCGCCGCCCGGGCGGCGAGACTGGATCCGGTAGAGGCACTACGGTATGAGTGATTAGGTGGGGGAGATGGGGGAGGAGGGAGAGAAGACATGATTGATCACCTCCCCCATCTCCCCCACCTCCCCCTTGAGTAGATTGCCTCCATGCCTCTTCTCGAAGGACTCCGTCTCGCCCTCCGAGAGATCGCCAACCACAAGTTGCGGTCGTTCTTCACCCTGCTCGGCATCATCGTCTCGGTAGCCTTCCTCGTTGCCGTGGTGGCCATCATCCAGGGAATGAACGCCTACGTGCGGGAGAACCTCGCCGGGGCAATCGTGGGCCGGAACGCGTTTCAGATCCGGCGCATACCGATTTCCGTTGGGCTGATCGACGACGAGGAGTGGCGCGAGCTGCAGCGTCGGCCCGTCATCCGCCCTGAGGAAGCCGACTACGTTTCGCGGGCTATCCCTGACGCCGAAGCTATCGCCCTGCAGTCCGGGTGGCCGACGCCGATGGCGGACGTCAGCTGGCGGAATCGCACGGTGGGGGACGTCCTCGTGGTGGGCGTGACGGCGCCCTATCAGGTTGTCCAGGACTACGAGACCGCGGCTGGCGAGCCGCTGACGGAAATCGACGTCCGCGAGCGGCGGCGTGTGGCCATCCTCGGCTTCGACGTAGCCGACAAGCTGTTCGACAACTTCGACGCCGCCATCGGCAGGAGGATCCGCGTCCGAGGCTTTCAGGTGGCCGTCAAGGGCATCGTCGAGAAGAAGGGCACCGTCCTGGGACAGTCCATGGACGGGTTCGTGATGCTCCCGCTCACCCTCTTCGAGGCGATGTACGGCCGCCGCCAGACCACCGTGATCTCGGTGAAGATGCCCGAGGCTGCGCAGGTGGCTGACGCCATGCTGCGGGCGGAGGAAGCCATGCGCATCGCCCGCCAGCTGCGTCCGGGCCAGGCCAATGACTTCACCGTGGACACGGCGGAAGGCTTGATCACGTTCTGGCAAAACCTCACCCGGATCATCTTCACCGTGGTTCCGGCGGTGGTGGCGATTGGGATCGTGGTGGGCGGAATCGTCATCATGAACATCATGCTGATGAGCGTGCACGAACGCACCCGGGAGATCGGCATCCGCAAATCAGTGGGCGCCCGACGGACGGACATCCAGCAACAGTTCTTGGCGGAATCCGTGGCCCTGGCCACGCTGGGAGGCCTGCTGGGGATCGTGGCGGGCTGGGCGCTGGCGCAGCTGGTGGCAGTGGTCTCTCCGCTACCCGCACGCATCACATGGTGGTCGGTCTCGGTGGCCCTCGGCCTCGGCGCAAGCATAGGGCTCATCTTCGGGGTCTACCCGGCATCTCGGGCGGCGCGGCTGGACCCCATCGCAGCACTTCGCTTCGAGCAGTGAGGAGGAGCTGAATCCCCATGCTGCACGGAGCTTCGGGAAGCGGGAAGCGGAAAGCGCAATGCTCGACCGCCCGTCCGCCCGTCCGCCGAACCGCCGGGAGTGGCAGGGGACAGGGGCGGGGCAGTGAAGTTCGTCAACTTCGCCGAGGGCGCCGGCATGGCAGTGGCCGCAATCCGATCGCAGAAGCTGCGCTCGGCCCTCACGATCCTCGGCATCATCATCGGGGTCGCCACCGTCATGGCCATGGCATCCATCGTGCACGGAATCCGGTCCCAGATCTTCAACACGCTGGAGGTGGTTGGGCCCACCACCTTCCGGATCCTCCGGTTCTTCTCATCCACCCCCCTCAACCCCGACGCCCTGCCGCGGGAGGTGCGCATCCGCCCCGTCCTCCGACGGAGAGAAGCCGATGCCATCGAGCGGCTGCCCGAGATCCACTACAGCTCCATCTGGGTGGGTGTGTTCGAGCGCCTGGAATACGAGGGTGTGCGCAGCCAACTCACCGTGGTCTACGGAGCGGACGAGCGCTTCATGGAGGTTCTGGGAGGCGCTATCATCTCGGGCCGGACCTTCACGCCCACAGAGGTACGCACCGGGACCGGCGTGGTCATACTCGAACGTGAAGCGGCGGAGAAGGTATTCGGCCAAGTGAACCCCCTCCGCCGCGTCATGCGGGTGGGCGGACGAGCGTTCAGAGTGATAGGGCTGTATCGCAAGCCGGAAAACATCTTCCAGCCCCCCGGTCAGGAGATATCAGCCATCGTCCCGTTCGAGGCCGCGCGACATGCGTTTCGGTACGACGAGACGCAATCCCTCCTCATCCTGGTCAAGCCCCGTGACGGGGTCACCGTCGATGCCGCCATGGACGCGGCCACGCTGCAGCTCCGCCGGATGCGGGGTCTGAGACCGGGAGACCCGAACACCTTCGACATGATCACGTCAGATCAGATTCTGAACGTGTTCAACCAGCTCACGGGTGTGTTCTTCCTGGTAATGATCGTGCTCTCGAGCGTAGCGCTGATGGTCGGCGGTATCGGAGTGATGGCCATCATGATGGTATCCGTGACCAGCCGCACTCGAGAGATCGGCGTCCGCAAGGCGATGGGAGCTACGCGACGAGAGATCCTCTGGCAGTTCTTGATTGAATCGGCGACACTCACATTCGCCGGAGGCGCGGTGGGGATAGCCGTTGGACTCGGAGCAGGGCAGGTACTCAATGGTGTGCTCAGGTTCGACACCGGCGTGCCGATCTGGAGCGCCGTGGTGGCGACCGGGATTTCGATCGGAATCGGGCTGGTATTCGGCCTCCTCCCGGCGAACCGGGCAGCGCGGCTGGATCCGGTGGAGGCGCTGCGGTACGAATGACACGGTCTGGGTGCGCGGTGAGCGGTGCGCTGTGAATCGTGAAGTGTGAAACGCGAAATGTGAAACCGCCGCTTCACGTTTCACCCTTCACATTTCACAACGCACGGCGCACAGCCAACAGCGCATCAGACTCGAGGAGGAAGTGCACATGGCGAAGGCGGTCGATCTCCTCGCCATCGGGGCTCACCCCGACGATGTCGAGCTCAGCTGTGGTGGAACCTTGATCAAGGCCGCCAAGCAAGGACACGTCACGGGCATCGTGGACCTCACTCGTGGGGAGACGGCGACCCGAGGAACACCCCACACCCGGACCGAAGAGGCTGCCGAGGCGGCGCGGGCAATGGGGGTGACTGAGCGGGTGAACGCCGGCCTGCCGGACGGTCACCTCCATAACAGCGATGACATGCGGCGAACCGTGGTGGAGTTGGTCCGCTCATTGCGCCCGAGGACCGTCATTCTCCCCTTCCCCGTCGGGCGGCATCCGGACCATCGTATCGCGTCGGAACTCTGCCGGGACGCTTGTTTCCTGGCCGGGCTGCGCAACTACTCCGCGGGAGGCAAGGCGCATCGGCCGAGCAAGATCCTCTACGCCCTCGCCTATCGCGAGGATCCTGTCAAGCCAACGTTCGTCGTGGATATCTCGGCGGAGTTCGACGCCAAGCTGGAGGCGGTCCGGTGCTACCGCTCACAGTTTGACGGAGTGAAGACCGCCGGCGAGATCTTCCCCACGGGTCAGGACCTGTACGACCTCATCCGCACGCAGAACGCCCACTACGGAAGCCTGATCCGCACGAGCTACGGCGAGCCGTACATGACGTATGAGACAGTGCGAGTGGACGATGTCGTGACGATGGGCGTGGTGTCGATGTAGCGTGGTTGAATGGTGTGTGGGACGTGGTCAGTGGGATGTGGTGAGTGGTTGGTGGTCTGAGGTCGTTGCCAATCGGCCAGCGATCCCGTTGGCAGGAGCGGTGGTCCAAGACTGCCAAGACAACCGACCACTGACCGCCAACCACTCACCACATCCCACCGGCCTTTCCCCAAGAGCTTTGCGTTCCTACCTTACAACCCGCCCATGAACACGCCGCCAACCGCTCAGCGAGTCGTCTATCTCGACAGCGCCGCAACGACCCCGGTCCGCAGGGAAGTCCGTGAAGCGATGGAGCCGTTCCTCAGCGAGGGGAACTTCGGGAACCCCAGCTCCACGCACCGGCTGGGCCGGGCCGCCCGCGAGGCGGTCGAACAGGCTCGGCGACGCATCGCCGAGGTCATCGGCGTCGAGCCGGGCGACGTGCTGTTCACCTCCGGAGGCACCGAGGCGGACAACCTCGCCGTGCTTGGCACGGCGCTGGCAGCCCGTTCCGCAGGCCGGCCGTTTGCGGTGGCGGTCAGCGCCATCGAGCACAAGGCGGTGCTGGCGTCAGCCAAGGCAGTCGAACGGCTGGGTGGAGAAGCCATCATCCTCCCGGTCGGGGACACCGGTCAGGTAGACCTGGACGCCGTCGGCGCAGCGCTGGAGCAGGGCGTGGCACTCCTCAGTGTCATGTGGGTCAACAACGAAGTGGGCATCGTGCAGGACATCCCGGAACTGGCTCGCCGGGCGGCGGCGGCGAATACGCCGTTTCACACCGACGCGGTGCAAGCCCTCGGCAAGGTGCCGTGCTCCATCGCCGACCAGCCCATCTCGCTGCTTTGTCTATCGGGCCACAAGATGGGCGCCCCGAAAGGCATCGGAGCCCTCATCGCCCGCAGCAGGCAGATGCTCGAGCCGCTGCTCCACGGAGGCGGCCAAGAGTTGGGGATCAGGCCAGGCACCGAAAACGTCCCCGGTGCCATCGGACTCGCGGCGGCCGCGCAGCTTGCCGCAGCGGAACTCGACGCGACGGCGGTGACCACCCGGCAGTTGCGCGACGAGCTGGAGCGTCGGCTCCTGGCAGAAGTAGGGGATGCCCAGGTCAACGGCGCCGGTGGGACCCGGGCCCCGCACGTCAGCAACATTTCGATCCCGGGGGCCAACAGCGAGACCCTGCTCATGCAGCTCGACCTCGCCGGCATCGCCTGCTCGTCTGGTGCGGCCTGCGACACGGGCAGCGCAATACCGTCCCATGTCCTCACCGCCATGGGGTTGCCGCCCGAGCTGGCGGCCGCCTCGGTCCGGTTCTCCTTCTCGAAGGACAACACCCTGGACGACGTGGCCCGGGTCGTCGAAGTGATGCCGCACGCGGTGGAGCGGGTGCGGAAGCTGAGCGCGGCGCTCGAGGGGCGATGACAAGGGAGCCTACGGCATTGACGGGACAACGGCACAACAGCTTGACAGGACCACGGCAGGACGGCAGGACCGGGCAACGGGATAGCCACGCGAATGCCGTCATGCCGTCGTGCTGCGCTGCCGTCTCAAGTTCCCTGCCGCCCCTTCCGCCGCGGTTGGGCGGGGCTGCGGCTGCCGCTCCTGCGTCTCAAGGTAGCATCGTGAGCACGGGGCGCGTGTTGGTCGCCATGTCCGGCGGTGTCGACAGTTCAGTGGCGGCTGCGTTGCTGGTTGAGGAAGGCCGCGATGTCATCGGCGCGACTATGAAGCTGTTCTGCTACGGCGATACCGTTCCGGACCGTCCCTGCTGTTCGTTGGATTCCATCAGGGACGCCGCAACTGTGGCAGCGCGTCTGGGAATCCCCCACTACGTCCTGAATCTCGAAGACCGATTCCGGTCTGACGTGATCGAGAACTTCGTCTCGGAATACGCCCGCGGCCGCACGCCCATCCCGTGTGTCCGGTGCAACTCGTTCACCAAGTTCAAAGACCTCCTGGCGCATGCTGACGCCATGGATTGCGACTACATCGCCACCGGTCACTACGCCATCACTCGTGACGGCGCCCTGTTCCGAGGCAGAGACTCTGCCAAGGATCAGTCGTATTTTCTATGGGGCATCGACCGGCGTGTGGTGGCACGGATGCTCACGCCGGTGGGCACCAAGACCAAGGACGAGACCCGCAGCATCGCGCGGCGCCTCGGCTTGGTTACAGCCGAGAAACAGGAATCCGTGGAGATCTGTTTCGTACCGGACGGTGATTATGCCGCCGTGCTGGCGAAATACTTACCAGCCGACTCGCCGGCCCTTTCGCCGGGACCCATTCGGGCCACATCCGGCGAAGTGATCGGCGAGCACGGGGGGTATGCCCGGTACACCGTGGGACAGCGCCGAGGGCTCCCTGGCGGCTCTCCTGAGCCGCTATACGTGGTCGCCATCGAGCCGCGAAGCCGGACCGTCGTGGTGGGCACCGGTGACCAGCTGTTTCGGCACCAGGTGGTGCTAGAAGAGATCAACTGGCTCGGCGAGCCTCTGGGGGCCGGCGACGCGTGTCAGGTGCAGGTCCGTCACCGGGCCAAGGCGGCACCGGCGCGCGTCCAGTCGGCCAATGGAACCGGTCACCTGACCCTCGAACTGACGGAACCGGTGCGCGCTATAACCCCGGGCCAGTCGGGGGCGCTGTACGACGGCGCCCGCCTCCTGGGTGGCGGTGTGATCAATTAGGAGACCGCGGTGGACGTACTTCAACGCGTTGCCAGCGAGCTGAGTACCGACGAGAACCGGGCGGAGCAGGGCCTGGGGGCCGTCTTCATCGCCGTACGCATCGCTACGGACGCCAAGACGTTCAGCCAGGTGAGCCGGTCGATGCCTGATGCGGGCACCTGGATGCAGCGGGCACCGTTCTCAGCCGGCCGAACCGGCGAGATGTTGGCCATGGCGACTCCGGCGGCACTGAAGCGCGTCCTCAGGCTCGCCGGGTTCAGCGACGAACAGATCATGAAGCTATGCACTATCGCAGGCGCGGCCCTGCGAGACGCTGCGCCAGAGGCCTACGAAGAGAGCTTGAAGAAGTTGCCATTGCTGAAAGCCGAGAGCGATTAGCAGTTTACACTTGGCAGTTCGGGACCGCGCCGCATGCTTGTCTCCGAACCGCTAATTGCGAATTGCGAATTGCCAGTTGCTCCGATGCCCCACATCCACGAGATCGTCACCTTCCCTGGCTCGGGTGGTCAGCTCTCCGGCACCCTTCAGGTACCTGAGGAGCACCCCAAGGGCGGGGTGGTTCTCGCCCATTGCTTCACGTGCTCCAGGTCACTCAAAGTGACCAGGAACCTCGCCACCGGGATCGAAGACGGCGGATACGCCGTGCTCCGGTTCGATTTCACGGGCCTGGGCGAGAGCGAGGGGGAGTTCGCCGAGACCAACGTCACCACCAACGTGAGCGACATCGAGGCAGCCGCGAGTTACCTGGAAGCTCGGCAGTTGAGACCGTGTGCCTTGGTTGGACACTCGCTGGGTGGAGCGGCGACCCTCCTGGCGGCTGCCAATACCCCGAGTGCCCGGGCAGTGGTAGCCGTCGCCGCCCCTTTTTCCCCTGACCACGTGCGGCACCTCTTCGCCGAAGACGACGTCGAGCAAGCCCTCGCGGCAGGACGGGCGACAGTGAGAATCGCGGGCCGACCCTTCCAGATCTCGGCCCAGTTCTTGCGGGACCTGGAACGGCACTGCTCGCCGGAGCGGATCCGACAACTGGGCCGTCCGCTTCTCGTGGTCCATGGCACCCGGGACGCCACCGTGGAGATCGAGGAGGGCGAGCGCATCTTCGCGGCAGCTCAGCAGCCCCGATGGTTCGCGGCCATCCCCAATGCAGACCACCTATTCGGGCAGCAGCGGCACGCTGAGCAGGCGGCGGCGATCATCGTGAGCTTCCTGGACACAGTGTTGTAGCATCGGTGCGATGTCCGTTCATATGGGCGGCTACGGGGAGCAGCGGGCAGCGGGGGACCGGCGCGACGGCGGGACGGGCGCCGCACTTCGGCTGGGCCTCGCCATGATCGCAGCGGGCTTCCTACTCGTGGTGTGACATTCCGTCATGTGTACCCGGTACAACCAGAAGGCGGCTGACTCGCGCGTCACCCTCAAACCGAACGACAGAAGGCCACATGGCTAGAATCTTTGCCGATCTCCGCAGGGGGCTCGAGGTCACGCTCTCCAACGGTCGCCACACGTGGCGCTCCGACGAGCCGCCGGAAAGCGGCGGCGACGACACCGGACCGAGCCCCTACGAGCTTCTCGTTGGGTCGCTCGCAGCATGCACCCTCATCACCCTGGCGCTGTATTGTCGCCACAAGGGCGTCGTACTGAAGTCCATCAGTGCCACCTATGAGCATGGGCGTATCCATGCGGAGGACCGCGAGGTGTCGGTCGATCCCAAGAAGGGATTCATTGACCAGATCACGAGCCACGTACGGATCTCCGGTGACTTCGACGACGCGCAGCGCAAGCGGCTGGCTCAGATCGTGGAGCGGTGCCCCGTGCACAAGACGCTGGCCAACGGCGTCAAGATGATCGACAAGGCGGAGTTCGGGTGAGATTAGGGGAGGAGATGGGGGAGGTGGGGGAGGGGAGTCAGCGTCGAACCCTCCCCTCCCCCACCTCCCCCATCTCCTCCTCCTCTCCCCGTCCCCGATGCCCCAGGCCATCGAGAAACTCTCTCGCCACCTCCTTCACGTCTCTTCGATCCACATCGACCAGGCGATTGAGCCGTCGCATAGTCTCCTGGTCAATCGTCCCGCCAAGCGCGGCAAGGGCTGCGCCAACCTGCGGACGGGCGGTGAGCACCTGGGACCGAACGACCGGTGCGGCTTCGTACGGCGGGAAGTACTCTTTGTCGTCCCTCAGGTGGACCAGCTCGAGGGCCTGGATCTGCCCATCGGTGGAGTTGCCGGCAATGATGTCCACTTGGCCTTCGGCAAGCGCCCGATAGGTCAACCCCAGGTCCATCACGGCCGGCTGCATCGGGAAGCTGAACCCATAGGTGTCCACCAGCCCACGATACCCGTCTTCCCGCTGCATGAACTCGTAGCCGAAGCCTGGCCGCCAGTCGGAGGCGTGAGGCACGGCACCTGACAAGGTCGAGATGCCAAGCCGCCGGGCATCCTCACGGCGGACCAGCATGGCAAACGTGTTGTTGAAGCCCAGGGGCGCGGTCCATACGAGGCCCCACCGTTCGCGATAGATGCTGTCCACCTCCTGACGGACTCTGGCTGGATCACGGACGGTGGGGAGTCCCAAGATCGCCGAGTGTGCCGTGCCCGTGTACTCGACGTAGACGTCGACCTGTCCCGCCTTCATCGCCTCGTGGCAGATGAACGTCCCACCCAAGTTGAGCCGACGATCCACGTGGAACCCATGACGCTCGAGCTGCTGTGCCACGATTTCGCCGAGGAGCACTGATTCGGTGAAGTTCTTGGAGGCTACGGTGAGGGTGTCATCGCCCCTGCCACACGCACCAGCCGCCAGGAGGAGGGGGAGGAGTGGCAGATGGGGCAGAGCAAGCCGAGTGGGAGATCTCCTACCCCTTTTGCCCCCGCTGCCCCACCTGCCCCTCACCTTGCCCTCCAGTCCAACTTCCGCTCCACCAGATGTAGTCCTCCATCCAGCATCAACGCCAACAGGGCTGCTGGCACCGCACCGGCGAGGATCACCGCGTGGTCCACTAGCGCCACGCCCTGGAAGATGAACACGCCGAGCCCACCGGCACCGATCGCGGCCGCAATGGTGGCGATCCCCACCCCGATGACGGTCGCAACGCGGATCCCTGCTAGCATGACGGGAACGGCCAGAGGGAGCTCCACTAAGCGCAGCAGCTCTGCGTCAGTCATTCCCATCCCCCGGGCTGCTTCCCGAACGGCGGGATCGACACCCACGATGCCGGCATAGGTGTTTCGTATGATCGGAAGCAGCGCGTACAGTACCAGGGCCACAATGGCGGTGCGGGCCCCGATGCCGCCGACAAACGGAACAGGGATCAGAAAGCCAAACAGAGCAAGACTCGGGATGGTTTGAAACACGTTCGCCACGCCGAGCACCGGCGCTCGGAGCCTTGCGCTGCGTGAGATCCCGATGCCGAGGGGGACGCCGATTGCGATCGCCGCGCCTGTGGAGATCCCAACCAGCACCAGATGTTCCACCGTGCGGAACCAGACATCTCCGCGATTCTGGAGCACAAACTCAAAGAAGCTCATAGCAGTGTGCGGAAGGCGGCGACGGCTGGGTCGTCGCTGTGGCGGAAGTCATTCGGCGAGCCCAGGAAGCTGACCAGCCCGGCTTCAATGAGCGCCACGCGGTCCCCCAACACCAGCGCCTCACGCACGTCATGGGTCACAAAGACCACCGTCTTGCGCAGTCGCTTCGCCAGATCCCTGAACTCACGCTGGAGTTCGGCCCGCGTCACCGGATCTACGGCGCCGAATGGCTCGTCGCATAGGAGAATCGGCGGATCCGCCGCCAGGGCGCGGGCCACTCCCACCCGCTGGCGCTGACCGCCCGAGAGTTTGTGGGGCAGCCGAGCCGCGAAGTCCCTCACTGGGAGACCGACCAGGTCCAGGAGCTCCGCGACGCGACGCTCGATCCGGTCAGCGGACCACCGCTCCAAAGCCGGCACCAGTCCGACGTTTCGCGCCACGGACAGGTGGGGCAACAGCCCGACCTCTTGAATCACGTAGCCGATCGAGCGCCTCAGCCGAACGGGGTCCCAGTCACGCGTGCTGCGGCCGAGGACGAACACCTCACCGCCCGTGGGGATCAGGAGCGCATTTATCAGCCGCAGCATCGTGGTCTTACCCGAGCCACTCTTGCCGAGCAGCACCAGTGTCTCACCTGGCGGGATCATGAGGTCCAAGGGCCCAAGGATGTGCCGCCCGTCGTGGGCGAATCGTGTGCCGGTGAAGGCGATGGCGGCCTGTGCCATGGGTCAGCCGGTCGCCAGGGTGGAGCCTGTACTGGGCAATGAACTCACGCTTCGCTTGACGCCCTCTCGCAGCCATGAGAGCTTGCTGTGAGCGGCCGCGTCGGGAGGGTGCCTTGAAACCTTCTGGGGCGCCGGTCCGAAGGGATGCATAGAGATGCGCGGCTTCATAGCACGAGTGTTCATCACGGCCTTCGGTCTGTGGATGGCAGACACCATCCTCGGCGGGATTCGCTTCGATGGTCTGGCGGCCCTCTGGCTCGCGGCGTTGCTCCTGGGGCTGATCAACGCCTTCATCCGGCCCATCGTGATCTTCCTGACCTTTCCCATCACCCTGGTGACGTTGGGATTGTTCCTCTTCGTAATCAACGGGGCGATGCTCATGTTGGTTGCATCGATGATGCGGTCATTCCACATCGATGGGCTGGGCTCGGCGATCCTTGCCTCCATCATCGTTGGCCTCACGGGATGGATGGCCAACGCGTTCGTGGGCAACAAGGGGAAGGTCGAGGTGTGGAACGTCAAGCCGAGGAGAGGCCGGTAAGCACGCTCGCTGACCAGGCCTCAGGTTCCCACCACCACGGCCACCACATCCCTGGTCCGCTTTCGATTGTCGAGATTGAGTAGCAGGATCTCCTGCCAGGTCCCCAGTTGAAGCTTGCCGTCGATAACCGGGACAGAGATACTCGTCTTGAGCAAGGCCGAGCGCACGTGCGAGAACCCGTTGCCGTCATGCCACGCTTTGTTGTGCTCGTAGTTCTCGTCGGCGGGCGCGATCTGATCGAGCGCCCGGCGGAGATCCTCGAGAGCCCCCGGCTCGTACTCGATCGTGGTGACCGCCCCGGTCGAGCCGGGCAGATGCACGGTCACGACCCCCGTTTGAAAACCGGCCTCCGTCACCAACGCCTCTACATCGGGCGTGATGTTCCGGTGGCCGAATTCCTCGGCAAGCGTAAACGTCCAGCGGCGCGATGTCGCCATCGTAGTAGCTCCCTCGGGTCAGCGTCCAATCGACAATTCGGATAGTCGGACGGAGTGGACAGAACGGATGCTGTAGGGAAATCTACGGCTCCGCGGCGATACGGCGAGAGAGGAGCGCTCCGCGGCGAGCCGCCACATAGCAGCTCGCAATTTGCAATTCGCCATTCGTGAGGCTCAAACGTCTCCAACACCTTCGCCAGGAGTTTGAGCCTCAGCGGAGGGGCTCGACGCTCAGCAATTGGACTGGCTCGTGGACGCGTTTCCCCAGACGAATTGCGAATTGCGAACGGCTAGTTGCCCGCTGCAGCAGCCTCGCCAGTTCGCTCTTGACGTGCCGACGAGCCCAACCGACGTTTCGCCCTGGGACTCACAGGGGTCAGTAATGGAACGGCCGAGTTTAGAAGCTGCACCGGGGGTCGTGATCCCCCGCAAGTTCGTCATTCCGCCGGCGGTCGTCGCCCATCGGATGCAGCGGTACGCGATCTACCTCATGGCTTGTGCCTTCCTCCTCATGGCAGCTAACCTGAATTCGCTCTCGCTGGAGATCGTGCTGTGGTTTGCCACCGGCATCGCAGCCGTCTTCGCTCTGCTGTGTGCCATCGCGGTCGTGATTCTGCACGCCATCGCGTGGAACTTCGATCGGATGCGGGAGGAGCTGCACGGAGGTCGCACGGCCACGGACATGCGGTGACCGTGGCGCGCTGGGGTGGGAATGTGCCAAAAGACCACAAAACGCGTGGCAGGCGTCACATCGGCGTGAGGCGAAGGAGCCTACATTAGACGCCAAGAGCGCCGCACTCTTGGTGACGAACGTCACACACCAGAGGTCGGCGCCGCGCTTGTGACACAGGACCACACCAACGCGGACCAAGTGAGGAGAAGGCCATGCGTACCCATTCTGGTAAATCGCGCCGTCGCAAGCTGGGGTTGATCGGACCGGCACTTCTGTGCCTGGGCGCCCTCGCGTTTGGCGCCTGCAGCGATTCCACCGGTCCGGGCGACGAGTTCGACCCAGTGACGACGCAACGCGCTGCGGAAGACGTCTTCCTCGCCGTCTCGGACAACCCGGCAGTTCAGAGCGTTGCGGTGCTGAGCGAGGGATTCCCCTCGTTTGCGGCAGGGCCGGTAGCCGCGGCTGCCGAGCTGCCCCTCGACACCCCCACACCGGACGAGGCCGAGCACTGGCTCCTGAGGCGCCTGCGCCAGCTCGACCAGCCACCGGCATTCTACAGCCCAGCTGAGCCAGCGGTGCTCTTCCCGGCGGACCTCCTCGGGAAGACGCTGGTCTATAACGACCAGACGGGGATGTACGAAGTCGACGACACTCGGACGGGCGCCCCGACGGCCGGCGTGCGGTTCATCCTCTACGCCGTCGATCCGGTGCTGCACCAGCCGGTCATCCCACTGAACGAGATCGGCCACCTCGACCTCGAGGACAAGTCATCGCCGTCAGTGGACATGCTGGGGATCACTGCGGTCGTGAGCGGGACCACCGTGCTCGATTACGACGCGAGCGCAACTGTCACGACGAGCAGCGTGACGCTCAGCGCCGCAGGCTACGTCTCGAACGGCACGACTCAGGTCGATTTCGACCTGTCCCTCTCGCTGTCTGAGACGACGGGCATCACGGTGGACTACGATGTCTCTGTGCCGAGTGAAAATGCCGGCGTCAGCCTGTTGCTCACCGCCGATCTTCAGGCGCAGAGCATCAGCGTCACGCTGACCATCACCTACGACGGCAACACCGTCGTGTTCGACGTTACCGGCACGCAAACGACCATTACCGGTAGCGTGACGTACAACGGCGATACCGTGATCGAGATCTCGGGCAACCCAGACGCACCGACCTTCACGGATGTCTCGGGGACCCCGCTGACGCAAGCGCAGCTACAAGCGCTGGGCGCAATCTTCGAAGCTGCTGGGGAGGTACTGGACGCATTTGACGACCTACTCGCACCCGCATTCAAGGTGCTCCAGATCAGTATCTTCTTCGATCTGTAGGTCACGGATCCGACGACCCGCTCTCGGCGTCGCCGCCGTCGCCCTAGTGGCAGCGTGCGGCGCGCCGGGGGGGGCGGAGGACCTCGTCTTCGTCGACGGACGGGCAGTTGCCGCCGCCGGCGACACGCTGCTCGCCTTCACCCGCCAAGCCTCTCCCGAAGTGATCGTCCGTGACCGGCGCACTGGCGCCGTGTACACGCGGGCGAGGAACGTGCTGCACAGTCCCCACCACATCCAAGAGAACGCCGGCAAGTGGTACGTGTCAGACGTAGAGACCGGCCGGTCATCGATCGTCGTGTTCTCTACCCAGTGGGAGGTCGAGCGGCGCATACCGACGGACACGATTGCGTCGGCTCCGCACCAATTCGCGGTGCTCACGGACGGACGCATCGTGGTAGAGGCACCGGGCGGGCGGCTGGCGGCCATCAGCGACGACAGCGTTACCACCTTCGCCCTCGTGGAGCAGAGCACCCGAACCGGCTTTGTCGTGGCGGCGCAAGGCGGTGTGCTCCATGTCGTCCCGGGCCGCGCGATGACCCTGTACAACCAAAACGGGAACATCCGGTGGCGTTACCGCTGGAGATTCAGCGAAGCGGCGTACCTCACCGATCTCGCGGCGGACGCCCAGGGCCGCATGCACCTGCTGCTCGGGGAGGAGGGCACGGGGCAGTTTTTCGCCTTCACGCTGTCCAACATCACCGGAGAAGTGATCCGCTGGTCGACTCCCGGACCCTCAGCGACCTTCGTGGTAGAGCGTATGGGGGAGATTAAACCGGACAGCGCGGCGAGGTGGATTCAGCCATAGCGAGTGAAGCTGAGCGCGATCAGGAGCCTGCCGGGCATCCTGTCTGCCCCCACTGCCCCTCCTCCCCCACCTCCCCTTGCGGTCCTAGTACTTCAGCCCCACCTGATCGGCGAACTGCTTCAGAACCTCCTCCTGCTCCGCCGTGAGCTTGTCGGGAATGGTGACGGCGATTTCGACAAACTGATCGCCGCGGCGGCGGTTCTTCTCGATCCCCTGCCCTCTGATGCGAAACTTGCGGCCCGGCTGCGTACCGCGCGGGATCTTCACCACCACATGCCGGCCGTCGAGCGTGCGCACCTTGAGCTTGGTCCCCAGCGCCGCCTGGGCGAAGTTCACCGGTACGGTGCAGTAGATGTCCAACCCTTCCCGTCGGAAGAACCGATCAGGCTGGACCTGAAAGGTCACCACCAGATCACCCGCAGCCCGGCCGTCCTGACCCCGCTGGCCCTGGCCCTTGAGCCGCACCTTCTGCCCGGAGTCGGTTCCAGGTGGCACCGTCACCAGGAGCCGCTTGTTCACCGAGACCTCAGCCTGGCCGCCGCACTGGGAGCAGGCTTCGCTGGCGACCTTGCCGCGGCCGCGGCACGCCGGACACGGCCGCGTAACGGCGAAGCCTCCCTGACCAAAGGTGACGGTTCCCCTGCCCTTACACTCCTGGCAGGTGCTCACCTGGGCACCGGGGGCCGCCCCCGACCCGCCACATGTGGGACAGGCCTCGGTCACACCGATGGTCACCGGTACCTTCCCACCGAGGGCGGCGACCCGGAACGAGATGTCCACCACCACCTCGATGGGCTCGGGGGCCGCAGTCCGCTTCCCCTTGCCGAAGATCGATGAGAACAGATCACCCAGGCCACCGAAGCCGGGAAAGCCGCCAAAATCGAGATCTTCGAAACGCACACCACCGGGACGTCCCGACCATGCCCCACCCGCCCCGCCACCGAACGCGCCGTACTTGCGCATCGTGTCATACTGCTTTCGCTTGTCGGCATCGCTCAACACAGTGTACGCCTCGGAGATCTCCTTGAAGCGCTCCGCCGCTGCCTTGTTGTTGGGATTCGCGTCCGGGTGGTACTTCTTCGCGAGGCTCCGGTAGGCCTTCTTGATCTCACCTGAGGACGCCTTGTCCGGCACGCCCAGCACCTGGTAGTAGTCCTTTACCGCAGGCATCGCTTACGCCTCGTGTCCATCCTCCGAAGCCGTCTCTTCCACTGGAGCCTCACTGGCCAGAAAGACCCGAACCCGCGCCGGTCGGACGAGCATGCTGCCGAGACGATACCCCGGCTGAAGCACAGCCGCCACAGTGCCATCCTGCTCCATCGAAGCGGCCGGCATAGCTCCGACGGCCTCATGGTAGTTGGGGTCAAACGTCTCCCCCTCCACCCCCAGCCGCCCGAGTCCGGCGGCCTCCAGCTGGCGCATGAGCTTGCGCTCCACCAGATCCACTCCGGCAACCACATCCTCGACGTTGGCCTGAGCCACGTCGAGACTCACAACCCGCCCGAGATCGTCCAGGGCATCCAGCACGTTCTTGACAAGCTCGGCCTGGGCCCGTCCCCAGGTTTCGGACCGCTCCCGAGCCATCCGCTTGCGATAGTTGTCAAACTCGGCCGCCAGACGGAGGTACTTATCGTTCAGCTCCTCGAGCTCACCAGTAAGTCGGCGTACCGCCTCCTCCGGCAGCTCGACCAGCCCGACACCAGTCCCCAGCCCGGCCTCCGCCTCGCCTGAGGTCGGCAGCGCCGAATCCGGTTCAACCGTCTCGGTTGCAGAGTCGAAATCGTGCTCCACCGCCGATTCAGCCGTCGCTTCGGGATCGGCCATCTGTGCCACATCGCCGGTAGCGGCCCGCGGCTTGCGTCTGGACTTCTTTCTCTTCGCCATACTCACTCGGTTATCAGGATGCTCAGGGCCCGACGGATCCCGCCGGCGCCATCGAATTATAGCTCACGAAACAAGAACCGCAGCAACGGGCGCTGCCGAATCGCCATGTGCTACCGCCGCTCCGCCCTGACGCCGCTCAGCAGGCGTCGCAGGAGGTCCAGCGCTGCCTGGGCGCTGCGCTGGCGGACGGCTTCCCTGCCCCCCGGGAAGCGCCGTAGGACGGCTCTATCCCGCCCCCCGGCCCTGGCCGCGAGCCACACCGTTCCCACCGGCTTTCCCTCGCTCCCCCCAGCCGGCCCCGCAATCCCCGTGACGGCCACACTGGCCTCGACGCCGAACCGGCGCGCTGCCCCCGCCATCATTGCCCGAACTACCGGCTCGCTCACCGCTCCGTGGGCCTCCAGCAGCGACCCCGGCACCTCGAGGTCCCTCACCTTGGAGTCATCCGCGTAGCTGACCACACCCCCGGCGAACACCTCCGACGAGCCGGGGATGGCGGTGATGCGGGCGCCAATCAACCCCCCGGTGCAGGATTCAGCCACCGCGAGCCTCATACGCCGGGCTCTAAGCTGATCCAGCACCACCATCGCGAGATCGGTGTCCCCCTCCCCGTAGTAGTGGGCGTCCAGGACCGGCAGCACACGTTCCGCCGCCCGGTGGAGGGCTGCGTCGGCCTCAGGTTCGCGAAGTCCCGACACCATCAGGCGCAGATCCACACCGCTGAACCCCGGCAAGTATGCAACGGTGACAGGTGCGAGCCCGGCCTCCAGATCGGCCAGAGCGCTCGCGATCGCCGACTCGGTGGTCCCAGTGGTCCGGAGGGTTCGCCAACGGGTGGTCACCGGGGTCTCATGGCGGGCTTCGACGAGGCTCCGGACCCGCGGAATCAGTTCCTCACGGAGCAGGGCGCGCATTTCGTGAGGCACCCCAGGGAGCAGGACGGCCGTTCCAGGTGCCCCGTCCAACCACAATGCCGGTGCTGTGCCGCGGCGGTTCGGGAGCACGGTCGCCCCGCGGGGAAACTCTGCCTGCGTGCGGTTGCTCGGCGGCATGGGACCCCGTCCCAGCCGGGCGAACCGCTGTTCGAGCCTCCGGAGGTACTGCTGATCCAGCTCTAGCGGGGCGTCGAACAGTCCAGCCACAGCCTTCTTCGTCACGTCGTCGCTCGTGGGTCCCAGCCCACCGGTAACCACGACTAAGCCGGTGCGGCGCAGGGCACCAGCGACCGCGTCCCGGATCGCCGGCTCGCTGTCGCCGACGGTGGTTCTCGTCGTGACACGCGCCCCAACCGAAGCCAGGGCGCGTGCAATCTCTGCCGCGTTGGTGTCGAGGGTGAACCCCAGCAGGAGTTCGCTGCCTACTGTGACGAGCTCAAGATCCATCGCCGGAGGCGCCGTGGGCCGCCGGCGTCCCCCGGAAGAGCGCCCGGTACCGGTAGATGTACACGGCGAGCGAGTAGGCGGTCAGCAGGATGGCAACGGCCAATGTGGTCGCCACCACGGTGCCGTGGAAGCGTTCCCAGAAGGAGCCCATCCACCCCCGCTCCCACCCGAACGAGGCCCGCATGTCTTGCCAGGCGAACCAGGCGATCGTGGCACCGATGAAGATATCCTGCACGATGGTCTTGACCTTCCCGGCGCCCCCGGCGGCGATCACCACGCCGCGCTTCTTCGCCACGTGGCGGAACACGGTCATCGCCACCTCGCGCCCGATCAGCAGGATCGCGACCCAGGCCGGCAGGCTACCCCACCACGGGATCTCGTACTGCGCCATCTTGCGCGTGATTACGTAGATCGGGATGAGTGTGGCTATCAGCAGCAGCTTGTCGGCCAACGGGTCTAGCATCTTGCCGAGATCGGTCGTCTCGCCCCGGCTCCGCGCCAGTCTCCCGTCGTAGATGTCGCTGATCGCGGCGGCCACGAAGACCACGAACGCAATGAGCTTGGGGACCCAACCGCTGATGAAGGGCAACAGCGCGATTACGGGAGCCAGCGCGATCCGCGCAACCGTCAAGATGTTCGCGATGGTCCAGACCATTGCCGCCCCTAGCTCAGAGTCCTGAGCACCAGCTTCGCGACCGCCCTGAGCGTGTCGAAGACCCCGTCGCCCGTGACGGCAACCGACTCGAAATACGGCGCCTTCTCGACCCAGGTGCCGTCGACCTGCTTGATGAGCATCTCCCCCTGATGCCAGGGGTCGGCCGCCGCCTTCTGCCTGGCCGGATCGTCCACCGGCCAGCCGGGATTCAGCTGCGCCTCCAACTCCTTGACGGGCGCGGCATTGGGGAGATCGCGCTTGTTGTACTGTAACACGAAGGGAATCTGGGTCAGATCGTACCCGTACTCTGCCATGTTGTCGTACAGGTTCTGCATGGACTCCACGTTCGCTTCCATCCGCTCGAGCTGGCTATCGGCCACGAAGACCACGCCGTCCACACCTTTGAGGATGAGCTTCCGCGACGCGTTATAGTACACCTGACCCGGAACGGTGTAGAGGTGAAACCGCGTCTTGAAACCCCGGATCGTTCCCAGATCGACTGGCAGGAAGTCGAAGAACAGCGTCCGCTCGGTCTCTGTCGCGAGGGATACCATCTTGCCACGGGTGTCGGGTGCGACCTTGTTGAAGACGTGCTCCAAGTTGGTCGTCTTCCCGCCCAACCCCGGGCCGTAGTAGACGAGCTTGCAGTTAATCTCACGGGAAGCGTAGTTGATCATCGACATCGTCGACGCCGCCTCCCCCTAGTCCCCAAACAGTCTGTCGATTTCGTCCTCGGCACCTTCCAGCAGTCCAGGCTTCTTCTCAGCGCCTCCGGCCTCCGCCGACGCAGCCCGAGCGAACATCTCCTCGAACAGGTTGCCCAGATCAGCCACCGTCTGCTTGACCCGAAGTCGCACCATGCCAACGGTAGTTCGTTGGTCGAACAGCACCACCAGGATCACTCGCCGGGCGACGTCGGCGAGGTACATGGACTCCTTCTCACCCTGGTGGAACAGCGAGGCAAACTCGGGCTCCCCGATCATCTTGGCCAACTGGTCGTTGGCGCTGAAGTCGGCGGCGGTGAGGGACGCGAAGGCCGAAGTGTCAAACGAGAGTTGCTCGCCGGCATTCGCCAGCAACTGGCCCGTCCGGTCCACCAAGAGCGCGCAGCGAGCACTGGACTCCTTTAGCAGGTCGGTCAAGTGCTCGGTGATCCTCTGGTGGTCGCCCTCATCCAGCGACCAGGTGCCGGCACCAGTCATTGGCTCCTCGCCCTAGCCTAGCCTTGCTTCCATGCGTCGGACGATGCCTTCGGCACGGCGCCGCAACATGGGGTGCTGCTCCCAGCTGAGGTAGTCCCGCAGCAACCGCACCGCCTCGACGCTCGGATGCCCGTTGAGATAGCCCAGCGCGGACAGTCGGCGCAAGGGGTGTGCGCTGAACAGATCTCGGCGGTGCCGTCCCATGGAATGCTGCGCTAGCACAGCACCCAGAGCGGTGCCAACCCCCAGTGCCAACAACAAGGCACGCGTCCTCGGTCCCATCATGTCGCCATCTCCCGACGGGCGGCAAGCGCCCGGGCGATAGTCACACTGTCCGCGTATTCAAGATCGCCTCCTACGGGCAACCCCAATGCGATGCGCGTCACACGGACGCCAGGCCGCTCCACCACGCCCCGAACGTAGGTGGCGGTTACCTCACCCTCCATCGACGGGTTCGTGGCGACGATGATCTCCCGAATCGTGGTGCCGTTCTCCAGCCGCACACGCAGCCCCTCGATGCGCAGGTCGTCCGGCCCTACGCCGTCGAGGGGCGACAGGTGGCCGCCCAGGACGTGGTACAGCCCGCGATACTCGCCGGTGCGCTCGATCGCGCCGATGTCCGATGCCTCTTCCACCACACAGATTACACTGGTGTCGCGGCGCGGATCCGCGCAGATGGCACAGGGATCGACCTCACCGAGATTGCCGCACACGGAGCAGGGACGGACCCGATCGGCGATGCCGTGAACCGCGTCGGCGAGGCGGCGCGCCGCGTCGCCTGGCTGCTTGAGCAGGAAATAGGTGAGGCGTGTCGCCGTCTTTCTTCCGATGCCAGGGAGCTTGGCAAACTCCCCGATCAGCTCCTCAATCGCCGACACGGCCCTAGAGCGGAAACTGGAACGGTAGCGGTAGTCCGCCGGTGAGCTTGTTCAATTCGCTACGGTAGAGTTCCTCTGCCTTGCGTTGAGCGTCGGTCACCGCTGCGAGGACGAGGTCCTCGAGCATCTCGACGTCGCCCTCGGCTGCCACCGCGGGATCGATCTCGACGGAGCGGATCTGCCCCCGCCCATCGGCGGTCACCTTGACCATACCACCGCCGGCGGAACCCACCACGCTGCGCTGGGCGAGTTCCGTCTGCATCTGGGTCAGGCGACCCTGGACCTGCTGGCCAAGCTGAAACAGTTGAGAAAGATCAGCCATACCTATGAATGTCAATCAGATACGAGTCTAACGCCGCTTGGCTGCAACCTACCCCGGCCAGGATAGCATGGCAAGCTACTCCAGTAGCTCGAGATCGAGCGCCTCGGCCACTGCATCGAGAGTAGGATCCGTGGCGCGATATTGCCTGAGCCGCTCCTCCCGATCCGCCTCCCGGTCGAGCCGGGCGGAGTTCGCCGGAGGCTCGGGCTCCCCACTCCCGGACGCAGCTCGGTAACTGATCCGCACTGGCTGACCCGTGACCGTGGCGATCGCCTCCGCCACGAGCGCCCGGCTCCGTTCGAGACCTTCCAGATGCACTTCGCTGTCGGATACCTCAAGGGTAACGTCGTTCCCGGCAACCGACGCCGGGGCGGCGTGACCGAGGGCCTCCCGCACCACCCGGCGCTGCTCACCCACCGTCGCCAGGATAGCGGGCCAGGCCTCGGTGAGCCCGTCGAGGGTGAGCGGGCCTTCTTGGGGGCGGGCCGCAGCCCGACGGGCTCTCGCTGCTGTCGGCTTCTGGCCTGCCATGGGCGGCGCGCTCCGGCGCGGATCCGGGGGATTCCCGGGCGGCGCGGGCCCTCCAGCCCCACCACCCAGGGACTGGAGCACCTCGGCCAGCTCGACCGTCCGGTCAAGTAGGGTCCACTGTAGCAGCAGGGTCTCCACGTGGAGCCGAGCGTGAGGGCTCCGCCGAATAGCCCCTTCCGCCTCACCCAGCAGCTTCAGCATTCGCAAGATGTCGCCCTCGGTATACCCGGCAGCGTGCCGCTCAACCGCCGCCCGCAACGTGTCGGTCAACCCCTCCGACTGGCCGCCCAGAATCCGAACCAGCAGCGCCCGGAGTGCCTCGCCTGCCCCACCCACAAACTCCGCCAGGTCAGCTCCCCCTTCGACCAAGCGCGCCACGAGTGGGAACACATCCTGAGTACGACGCTGGGCCACGATGTCCAGCAGCTCGGCGTACATCTCGTCGTCAATGAGACCCAGGGCCTCACGCACCCTGGCCGCCGTGACGGGTCCCTCCCCGAAGGCAAGCGCTTGATCGACTAGAGAGAGGGCATCACGCATGGCTCCATGCGCGACACGAGCGATGAGCAGCAGGGCGTCGTCGTCGACCGCGACCCCTTCCTGCTCCGCGACAAACTTCAACCGGTCGACGATCATGCGGGGGCCGATGCGCCGGAAGTCAAACCGCTGGAGCCGGCTCAATACCGGCGCTGCGGTGTTGGCGATCTTCTGCGGCTCGGTCGTGGCGAACACGAAGACCACCCGGGGCGGGGGCTCCTCCAGAATCTTGAGCAGCGCGTTCCACGCCTCGCGGGTGAGCATGTGCGCTTCGTCGATGATGTAGACCTTGTGGCGGTCAGGTGCGCTGGCGGCGTACATAGCCCGCTCGCGCAGCTCCCGAGCATCGTCCACACCCCGGTTGCTGGCGGCGTCGATCTCCACGACATCGAGGTTGGCGGCGCCGGACCAGATTCGCTGGCACGAGTCGCAGGTGCCGCACGGCTCTCCGCCACCATCCTCACGCCGCTCGCAGTTGAGGGCCATGGCGAGAATCCGGGCAGCACTCGTCTTGCCGACCCCGCGGGGACCTGTCAGCAAGTACGCGTGCGCAACCCGATTCTTCGCCACCGCGCCGGCGAGCCCTGCGGCGACGTGGGCCTGGGCGACGAGATCCGAGAAATGAGTGGGTCGGTACTTCCGGGCCAGTGCGGTATGAACCATAGGAGACTCGAAAATCGCCCCAGGCTACCCGAAGCGACGCGTGTCATCGCTTAGCGCTGCTACCTTCACGGTCCTGACGCGGTTCGCGCGCACGCACCCCCCGGACCTGGGGCAACTGTAAGCTACTCTCTTCGCCCTGCTGTTTGCCACCCCACGGGGACGCCTCAGCGCTCCGCACCCCTGCACTGCATCACGGCAACACGGCATGACGGCATGACGGCAAGAGCGGGTTCGGGTTCGTGGTCTGTGGTGAGTGGTTGGGCCATCGTCTGGCGGTGGTCTCCAATGGGCGGACGCGACCACCAACCACACAACCACAGACGGGATCCGGGGCGGCGGCACCGGGGTTACCGATTCCCCCCCCACCGTGCCCACGTGCCGGGAATGACGAGAACCAACAGGGTGTAGAACTCCAGTCGCCCGAGGAGCATGAGCACCGCCAGCACTAGGTGGGCCGCCGGGCCGAGCTCCCCGTAGTTGGCTGCGGGACCGACTGCACCCAGTCCCGGACCGATGCTCGACATCGCGGCCAGGGCCGCGCTCATCGAGGTGACCAGGTCATTACCAAGGGCGGCAATGAGAACCGTGCCTATTCCGTGAGTGACCATATACAGGGCGAGATACGCCAGCACATTGAGGAGCACGTCGGAGCGAATCGCCCGTCCGCCCAGCTTCGTCACTACGATGGCTTTCGGGTGCAGTACTTTCCGGAGTTCACCCGCCACGTGCTTCAGCACTACGGCCGCCCGCACCACTTTGAACCCACCACCGGTCGACCCGCCCATTGCCCCCATGAACATGAGGCCGAGCAGGACGACCTGGCAGAATGCCGGCCACACGGCAAAGTCCGCGGTGGCGAAACCCGTGGTCGTGATGATGGCGGTGACGTTGAACACGGCGCGCCGCACCACCGATGCTCCCCAGTCGCCTCCAGTGGATCCCAGCACCAGCCACGCCGCCACGGCACAGCCGAGAGCCATTCCGGCAAACCAGCGCCACTCATGGTCACGCCAGTGCACGTTCCACTTGCCGGTGAGGAACCGATAGTGGAGCGTGAAGTTCGTGCCGGCCACCAACATGAACAGCACCGTCACCCACTGGATGGAGCCGGAGAACGCACCCAGCGACCCGGTGCGGGTGGAAAAGCCGCCGGTGGCGAGGCAACTCATGGCATGGTTCACGGCGTCGAACAACGACATGCCCAGCAGCAGATAGATACCCATCAGCACGGCGGTAAAGAGGGCGTATACCCCCCACAGCAGGCGAGCCGTAGACGCAATGCGCGGTCGCAGTCGGTCTGAGGGAATCCCCGGTGCTTCAGCCCGGAACAGCTGGGCGCCACCCATGCCCAACAACGGGAGGATCGCCACGCCCAGCACGATGATTCCCATTCCTCCGAGCCAATGGGTGATGCTGCGCCACAGGAGGATACTCCGGGGCAGCTCCTCCATGGCGGCGAACACCGTTGCTCCCGTGGTGGTGAACCCCGACACCGACTCGAACAGTCCTCCCGCCGGCGTGGGGGCGACCCCGGTGAAGATGAAGGGGAGACTGCCGGCGAGAACCACCGCGATCCAGCCGAGGCCCACCACCGCCAATCCTTCCCGGGGATTGATCGAGATGCGCCTCGGCGTGGCGGCCCAGAGCACTCCACCGACTGCCGCGGTGACCAACGTGGCTCCGACCCACGGGACGATCAGACCGTCCGAGATCCCCAGGAGTGTGGGCAGCAGCATGGCGCCGGCTATCCAGATGAGTAGCGCGCCGACGATGTGCAGGACTTCGAGAATGTTCACGAAGGAAAGAGCGCGCTGACGGTTGCCACCGCATCCGGGAGGGCGAACACGATGGCCGTGTCGCCGGGTTGGAGCCCGTCTTTGCCCCGGGGTACGGTGACCTCCGTGCCCCGAATGATCGCCGCCACGATGGCGCCGTCGGGGAATCCCACGTCCGCGAGGCGGCGGCCCACCAGGGGCGACTCCGCCGACACCTCAAACGCAATCGCTTCCGCGTCGCACCCCTTGAAGGTGGCCACCCGGGTCACGCTCCCACGGCGCACGTAGCTGAGGATCGCATTCGCCGCGGAGAGCCGTGGGCTGACTGCCGCGTCCAGGCCGATGCGGCGGGCCAGGGGGATGTAGTCCTTCTTGTTCACCAGCGTGATGACCTGCCTCGCTCCAGCCTGCTTGGCCACCAAGGAGGCGAGGATGTTGGTGTCGTCCTCTTCTGACAGGGCAACGAAGCCATCCACTCCACCGACACCCTCCAGCTCGAGCAACTCGACGTCGGTGGCGTCACCGTGGAGGATCAGGACTCGGTCTAACCTCTCCGCCAGCTCCTGCGCCCGGGCACGGTCGGCGATGAGGAGGGTGGTCTGCACACCGTGCTGCGGCAGGAATTCGGCGAGGTAGAATGCCTCGGTACTCCCACCCGTGATCATGACCCGCTTTACCGACGACGGCTCGTACCCCAGCAGCTCGAGGGCCCGGGGGATCTCCTCGGCCTTGGCAGCGAGGTAGACGTGATCCTGCGGTCGAATCTCCGTGGCGCCACTGGGAACGATGGTCCGGCCATCGCGCTCCAGTGCGACGGCCAGAAGAGCACGATCACCTTCCTCGGCGGCGATGTCGGCCAGGCGCCGGCCGGCGACGGGAGCCTGCTCGGGCACAGTGAAGCCCAACAGCTGCACGGCTCCCCCGGCGAAAACGGCGATGTCGGTGGCCGCGGTGGACTGGAGCAGACGCACCGTCTCGAGCGCGAGCTCGCGCTCCGGGTTGATCAGCACGTCCACCCCGAACAGGTCGGGCTTGAGATTCCGGGCGTCGCCGTAGAAATCGGGATTGGATACGCGGGCCACCCGGACCATCCCCATCGTTCCCCGAGCGCTCATGCAGCAGACGAGGTTGACCTCGTCCACGTTGGTCACCGCGAGCAAGAGCCCCGCTCGCTGGATTCCTGCCCGTTCCAGCACCGCCGCACTGGTCCCGCTCCCCTCGACGACCGCAACGTCGAGGTGGGCGGCGACGTATTCCAGGCGGTGGGCCTCCACGTCGACAACCACCACGTCATGTTGCTCGTTCGAGAGGCGTTCGGCGACGTAATAGCCAACCTCGCCAGCGCCCACCACGACAATGTGCATATCGAAGCTAGCCCCGATCCGAGAATGGTTGTTTCGACAGCTGATGCATCAATCAGCCCTCTGCATAAACGCAACGGAGCATGACGCCCCCAGACTCTGAGGCCCCTGTGATCCGTCTGACGATGGCAGGCTCACACCGGCGTGTCAAAGGTGACCTCGCGATCCAAGGCGGCTCCGGGGTCCGATGCGCCGATGCGCGGTAAGCGGCGCCTCCCTGGGACAAAGTGCTTCAGCACGCGCCCACCGCAACGCGGCCGAGCCGCCGCTTCAGGGCCGGACACTGCTCGGTTACCCCCACTACTCCCCCCCCATGACCCGGCCGATGACATCTGCAGCGTGGACCACGTCATCGCGGGAGAGATCCAAATGGGTCACGGCTCGCAAGCGCTTCGCACCGAACCGCACGAGCAGCACACCGGCCTCGGCGAGCCGGGGAAGCGCCGCGTCGCAGGTGTCCTCCGGACGTAGCAGATCCAGCATGACGATGTTCGTCTCCGGCCGCAGCGGTCTCACCGCCGGATGTCCATCGAGCCGCTCGGTGAGCAGGGCGGCGTTGGCGTGGTCCTCCGCGATCCGCTCCAGGTTGTTCTCCAGCGAGTACAGCCCAGCGGCAGCCAGGATGCCGGACTGCCGCATGCCACCTCCCAGCCGTCTTCGCACTTCCACCGCCCGACTCATCAGTTCCCGCCCTCCCGCCAGGCAGCTCCCCACCGGGCAGCCGAGCCCCTTGGACAGGGAGACCATCACCGTGGTCGCGCCTTGGGCGACCCTAGCGGCAGGGACGCCGAGGGCAACGGCCGCATGCCACAGACGAGCGCCATCCAGATGGAGCGGAACACCACGTTCCGCTGCGAGGGCGACCAGTCCATCCCATACGCCCAGGGGCATCACCTTGCCACCGGCGGCGTTGTGGGTGTTTTCCGCTGCCACGGCGCTCACCCGGGGCATGTAGGGGGAGTCCGGGCGCCACGCTGCCCGAGCCAACTCGGCCGTGAGCACGCCGTCCGGCGTGGGCACAGGCCGAATCTGCGCACCCGAGAGCGCCGCTGCGCCTGCCATCTCGTAGTCCACCAGGTGCGCATTGGCCTCGAGGATCACCTCCGTTCCGCGCTCCGCATGCAGCCAGATGGCGCACTGGTTGGCCTGAATCCCAGAGGGAAAGAACAGTGCCGCCTCCATACCCAGGAGATCGGCGATCCGCTGTTCCAGCCGATGTGTGGTGGGATCACCGTCGAGCACGTCGTCGCCCACCTCCGCCCCCATCATCGCCCTACGCATTGCGGCAGACGGCTGCGTGACGGTGTCACTCCGGAGATCGATGATGCCGCCGCCGCGCATCACCACCCCTGGCGGACGGACGGACAGGCGGACAGGCGGTCGCACTGGACGGCGTGCTTCCGACCGCCGGACCGCCGAACCGCCGGACCGCCCGTCACCCCAGTATCGCCCGCTGCTCGCGCTGCCGCCGGGCCAGGTCGTATGTCTCGGCCACCTCGCCACCCAGGAGAAACACGCACGCAATCAGATACATCCACACCACGAACAGCAGCAGCGCGATGGCGTTGGCATTGGAAACGAGCCGGTCAATCGTGGCGAACTCTGCCAGGTAGAGGCTGTACAGCTTCTTTACGACCTCGAACCCGAGGGAGGCCACGGCCGCCGCCACCACGGCGGTGTCCCATCGCATCTTCCTGGCGGGGGCGATACTGTACACGATGAAGAACAGGAACACCCCGATGCTGAAGGTCGACATCCCCACCGCGAACCGTCCAAAGAAGGGGTAGTCCGCCACCAGCAACGTGAGGAAGGCGTTGGCCACGATCAGCACCAGGGTCACGATCACCTGGAACAGGTCGATGGCCTTCCCGACCAAGTAGGGACGCGACTCCGGCGTATCGAACACCTCGTTGAGGGCCGCCCGGGCGCCGCTGAAGAACCGAATCGCGAACCAGAAGAACAGTGGCAGACCGAAAATGGACAGCTGGGCCCGGCTCTCCACGACGCCGGTGATCAGCCCCTCGGCTCGCCGCAGAGGCCCATCGTCACTTTCCTCAGCAATGGGAAGCAAGCGATCGAGCAAGTTGAGGACGTCGGCCATGGCGTCCTCACCGGAGTGCACAAAGTAGCCGAGGGCGGCGAGGGCAAGCAGGATGAAGGGAACGACCGCAAGCAGCGCGTTGAACGCCAGCGCACTGCCGAGAAAGAAGATGTTGTCTTCATATGCGCCGATGAACACGCGGCGCACGAAGCCGAAGGGCGAGAACGCCCACCCCCGAGGCGGCGGGCTACGCACGGCGGTGATGATCGGTGCCGCTAGGCGTTCGTCTCGTCGTCCGAGGGGCGGGCCTTACTTCGGGCCGACCGAGACTCTGCCAGCTTCCGTTCCAACTCGTCCCGGGCCGAATGAACGGCTGACTTGCCGGCTTCCAGCGCATCCTGGGCCCCGGCTCGCTTGTCCTTGAGGGTCTGCCGAGCCGACTCGAACTCCTCCTCGACGCGTTCTTTGGCCTTCTCGAAGCCATGCTCGACACGGTCCTGCAACTCGCCCGCCTTGGCCCCGATATCCGCCCGCAAGCGCCGGCCTCGCGTGCGCAGCACTTCCCGGGTTTCCTCCCCGCTCTGGGGAGCCAGCAACAGCGCTGCTCCGGCGCCGACGATGAGCCCAAGCAGAAACCCTCCAAGGCCTCCGCTGGACTTCTCTACGATGACAACCGGTCTGTCATCCCGCACGTGGGGCATAGGATCTCCTTCCTCTCGATCTTGAAATTACCACCCCACTGAGAGCCCGTCAAAACGACACGGCCAAGCCGTCATACGCCGGCGACACGCCTGCAGGAAGCCGCGCCTCGAGGTCGGCGTGGGAGTACCGGTGGGTGAGATGGGTCAGGTACGTGCGCTCGGCACTGACGGTATGCGACAGCTCAACCGCCTCTGGGATGGACAGGTGGGTGGGGTGCGGTTGCTCGAACAATGCATTGACCACGAGGACCTTTACGCCGCCTAACTCCCGCAGCGCCGCTTCCGCTGCGGCCTTTACATCGGTGAGATAGGCGAGGGCGCCAATCCGGTAGCCGAACACCCGGGGACCACCGTGGTCGAACTCGAGCGGCAGCACCGGCATCCCGGCCACGGTGATCTCGCGGTACGGCTCCAGCGGAATCGGCGTGAGCTCCGGGAGGCAACTGCCAGGCGGCGGCGCCACGCTGGCATCGAAGATGTAGCCGAACCGATCGAGCAGCAGGTCAATCGTCTCCGGCGGACCATAAACCGGGAGCTGCCCATGTCTCACCGACACCGCCCGAAGATCGTCGATGCCGTGGATGTGGTCGGCGTGCTCGTGGGTGTACAGCACGGCGTCCACCGTACCGACCCCAGCTTGAACTAGCTGGAGGCGCAGCTCGGGCGGGGTGTCAATCAGCAGCCGGCTTCCATCTTCGGCTTCCACCACGGCTGCCGTTCGCGTGCGCCGGTCGCGGGGATCGTCCGAGGTGCAGACCCGGCAGCGGCACCCGATGACGGGCACGCCAAATGACGTTCCTGAACCAAGAATGATGAGGCGCATCGCTAGTCCACTGAGTCAGAAGTTCGTTGCCTGCTCGGCACGCATCGGCGGGTCCCGAAAGGCGCGTACGTAGCGGCGGTCACGACGCTAAGTACGAGGTACGAGGTCCGGGGTTTGAGGTTCGAGGGCCGCAGGGAGGCAACGGTGCTCCCCTCCATCACCTCGCACCTCGAACCTCGAACCTCACACCTCAAGGCCACGGAGTCCGCCGAGACCTCCGGACCGCCGATCCGCCGGTCCGCCGACCCGCCGACCCGCCGGTCCGCCCACGCTAGATCGTCTCGACCTTGAGCAGGTTGGTGGTGCCAGGAACATCGAACGGCACGCCGGCAGTGACCACGATCCGATCGCCGGGCTCAACCAGCCCCTCGGCCGCCAGTAGCTCCCGCGCCTTGCCCAGCATCGCCTCATACGTTGGAGCGCGCTCGGCCAGAAGCGGTATGGTGCCCCACACCAGAGACAGGTAGCGGCAGGTCGCGACCTCGGTGGAGAGTCCCACGATGGGAACTGCCGGCCGGTGCGCAGCGATCCTCCGGGCAGTGAACCCACTCTTGGTGAAGCACACGATGACCGGCACCGCCAGCAGCTCGGCCGCCACGCTGGTGGCAAATGCGATGGCGTCAGCCACCGTCGGGGTGCCCAGCGCCGCCTGCGCGTCCGATCGGCGGCGCTGGGGCTGCCGTTCAATGGATACCGACCGTTCCATCTCGCTGATGATCCGGGCCATGGCCTGCACCGCCTCCACCGGATACTCGCCCACGGCGGTCTCAGCCGAGAGCATCACGGCATCGGTGCCATCCAGGATGGCATTGGCAACGTCGGAAGCCTCCGCGCGGGTCGGCCGTGGCTTGTGCACCATGGACTCGAGCATCTGGGTGGCCGTAATCACCGGTCGGGCGCGCCGGTTGGCCAGGGCTATGACCCGCTTCTGCGCCAGGGGGACCTCCTCATAGGGAAGCTCTACGCCGAGATCCCCCCGGGCGACCATGAGGGCGTCCGAGGCCTCCAGGATCCGCTCCAGGTCATCGAGGGCGGCGGCCTTCTCGATCTTGGCCACTACCTGCACGTGGGACTGAACCAGGGCCCGCACCGCCTCCAGGTCGTCGGCCCGGCGGACGAAGGACACGCCGATCATGTCCGCCCCGTGCTCCAGTGCCACCGCAAGGCTCCGCCGGTCGGTCTCGGTGACTGCGGGCGCACTCACCTGCACCCCTGGGAGGTTGATCCCCTTGTGGCTCCGGAGCACCCCGCCGTGCAGCACCACCCCGTGGGCCCGATTCTCGGCGACCCCGGTCACGTCCACGGCGATGAGGCCGTCGTCCAGCAGAATGCAGGAGTCAGGCTGGAGATCCTGGGCCAGCGCCCCGTAGGTGGTGGGGATCTCCCCGGGCTGCGCCTCACCCTCCGGGGCGAACACCACGGAGGCGCCCTTGAGCAGCTCCAGGGGCTCAGGGAGTGCCCCGACCCTGATGCGGGGCCCCTGGAGGTCCACCAGGATCGCCACGTACCTGCCCTGCTGAGCCGCGATCTCCCGGACCTGGTCCATCCACGGCGCCCAGGAGGCGGGCTGGCCGTGTGAGCTGTTGATCCGGACCACGTCCACGCCGGCACGAATGATGTCAGTGAGCACTCGCTCGCTAGTCGATGCCGGTCCCAGGGTCGCGACGATCTTGGTGCGGCGAAACCCTTGACCCTGGGGCACTTACGGCGCCACAGGCTGGCCCAGGGCCGCGGAGAGGGCGGGAAGCGCTGCCCCGGCCGATTCAGGCCACCAGAGATGAACCCGGGGCGTGAGGGGGGTGCTCTCCGGGTTGATCTCGATGACGCTGGCCCCGCCGGCGAGGCCCAGGTTGGGCAGATCGGCGGCGGGATAGACCAGGGCCGACGTGCCGATGACCAGGAGCGCATCGCATTCAGCGACTACCCGGCAGGCACGCTCCAGGGCATCCTGAGGCAGGAATTCCCCGTACCACACGACGCCGGGCCGGACAGGGCTGCCGCACACCCGGCACTCGGGAGGCTGGACCTCACCGCTCTCAGGTAGCTCCAGTGATTCCAGGCCGGCGGGGTCGTACGGATGTCCCTGGTCGAAGCAGCGAAACGCGTCGATGGAGCCGTGCAGCTCAAGGACGTCGGGGCTACCCGCGCGTCGATGCAGTCCGTCCACGTTCTGCGTCACCACCACCAGCTCGTCGAACCCCCTGACCAGCGCTACCAGCGCGTAGTGTCCGGCGTGGGGGCTGACCCTTTGAACCAGTCGCCAGCGCCACAGGTACCAGCCGAACACCCGGGCCGGGTTCTGCTGGAAGGCCGCCGCGGTGGCCAGCTCAGTGGGGTCGTAGCGCTCCCACAGACCCGTTTGCGCATCCCGGAAGGTAGGGACGCCAGATTCCTGCGACATCCCGGCGCCGGTCAAGGCAACCACCCGCCGCGCCCCGGAGAGAAGCTCCACTGCCTGTTTGCACTCGTTACTCACGTTCCCACAATCCGTCCACACGCGCTCTCAACATGCGTGTTGAAGTCTCCTGTTTGGTTCGGCGTCAGGTACGGTAACCACCGGGGGCGGCGGGGGGCTAGGGGCGATGGTCGTAGATGACGGAAGGGGCATCCGATGAACGGGTGCCCGTGTGGTATGAACGGGTGACGGCTCGCTGGTGGTCTTCGAGCCGTGCAACGACGCGTCTCCCTGCCTACTCTTCCCTGAGTGCCTCCATGGGATCGAGCCGAGTCGCGTGCCATGCTGGTAGCGCGCCGGCCGCTACGGCTACCGTTGCGAGCACCACTACCGACATAACGAGCGTTGTTGGATCGGTGGCTGTCACGCCGAAGAGGAACGTCGCCAAGAGCCGCGTGCTCGCGAGCGCAACGACCACGCCGAGCGCAATACCCGCGACTGCCAAGCGACAGACCTCGCCGATCACCATCCCGAGCACGTGCGTCCGCGCGGCTCCCAGAGCCAGCCGCACACCGATCTCGTTGCGCCGGCTGGTAACCCGATACGAGAGCGTTCCGTAAAGCCCGATCATCGCGAGCAACAGGGCGACGGCACCGAAGAACCCGGAAAGCACGGCAAGTACCCTCGGCTGCGCGAGTGATGCCGCCACGTCGTCCTCCAAGGTCGAGAACCGAACGGAGATTCTCGGATGCACTTCCTCCATCAGGCTGACCACCGCCGGGACGAGAGTGGTAGGTGCGCCATCGGTCCGGACCTGAAACTGGAGCGCCGGACCCGGAAAGCCCCCCTCCTGGCTCAGGGGGAAGTACACAATTAGCTGTGTCGCTTCCCCGATGGATCGGTATTTCGTGTCCGCGACCACGCCAATCACCTCGTAGGCCTGAGCATCACCACTAGCCCGCGGTTGGTGGAACTGCCGCCCCAGCGGCTGCGACTCGGAGAAGAACCTGTGTGCCATGGTCTCGTTGATCACCGCGACTTGAATAGACTGCGGGGTATCGCGGGAATCGAAGTCACGACCGGCCAAGAGCGGCGTCTCCAGCGTCGCGAAGAATGCGTCGCTGGTTCTGTTGAACCGTACACGCATGTCCTGCCGGACGGACGGCGTGTACCCATCGACCTCTACAAGAGTGCTCGCTGAGCTGCCACTGATCGGTGTGAGCAGGGACGCACTCGCGGATGAAACGCCAGGCAGGGCACGCATACGCGTGAGCAGTTCCTGATTCACCTGGCGGGATTCCTCCGGTGAGAACCTCGCATTGCGTTTGTCAATCGAGACCAACAGAACGCCGTCACGGTTGAAACCCGGGTTGAGTCTCTGCAGCCGTGTCAGGGTACCGATCAACAAGCCGGCAACCACGACCAAAGACAACGACATTGCGAGCTGCGCGATCACTAGCAGCTTGCCCGTCGCGAACCGACCGCGCCGAGCGGTGACCGCTTGCCTGGCTGTTCGCAGCGCAGCTTGCGGTGCGACACCTGTCGAGCGCCACGCTGGAGCCAGCCCGAACAGTACGCCGGTGAGTGTGGCCACGGCCATCGTAAAGCCCAGAACCCTCAAATCCAGGGTGAGATCGAGCCACAGGTTGCTGCGCGTGGAGAGCATCCCGACCAGAAGAATGCTTGCCCAGCGTGCGAAAACGACGGCGACGACAGCGCTCAAGAGTGAGAGCAGCAGGCTCTCGGTCACCAGTAGCCGGACGAGCCGTCCACGTCCCGAGCCGATCGCTCGCCGGATCGCCACCTCGTGTTGTCGCCTCGTTGCGCGGGCCAGCAACAGGCTCGCCACGTTGCCGCAGGCGATAAGCAGCACTACACCCACCACTGCCAGCAATACCAGAAGCGCGGCGCGGTATCGTCCCCGCAACTCGGACACGCCGTTCGGGGCTGCCCGCACTGCAAACGTGTATGCGCGGTACCGGGCTTGGGCTTCGGCATCATAGTCTTGCGGGACCGTTGCGCCGAATACGCGCGACGAAAGCGTAGCCAGGCGGGCCCCAGCCTGCAGGGCGGTCAGACCAGGGGCAAGGCGGCCGAGAACGTTGAGGAACAAATAGCTCCTGTGGTCCAACAGCCCGTCTCCGCGAAAGATCACCGGTACTGTGCAGATCGGCGTGTATACATCAATCGCTGTTCCCACATCCACACCAGAGAACGCAGCATGGACGACACCTACCACCTCGAAGGCGTTGCCGTCCAGCCTCAACGTTGTGCCGACCACGTCGGTCGCACCACCGAACTCGCGCTGCCAAAAACCATAACTCACCACCGCAACCGCCGGGCAGCCACGGTAGTCATCGCTGTTCGCAAGCAGGCGGCCTAGCACGGGGCGGACGCCGAGGACAGGAAAGAAGTCGCCGCTCACCCAGTACCCTGGGACGTTCCTCACCTCGCCGCCGTCGGCCAGGTTGAAGTTGGCGCTCCCAAAGGCGAACGCACCCGATAGCGCATCCTGCTGCAAGTTCAGCTCTTCCCAGAGCGGGTTCGTGAAGTACGTTCTTCCGTCCCCATACGTCACCTGCACCAACTCCTCTGGATTCCGCACCGGGAGTGTCCTGAGGACCAGGGCGTTGTACAGGCTGAAGATGGCGGTGTTGGCGCCTATCCCGAGGCCCAGCGTCAGGATGGCCACGATCGCGAAGCCCGGGCTGCGACGCAGGGAGCGCGCGGCGTATCGCAGATCTTGGAAGAACGTCCCGATCTTTGCCCCGAGTCGCCCTTCTCGGACTCGTTCGGTCACCTGCGTAAAGCCGCCTAGTTCGATCCGGGCCTGGCGGTACGCATCCTCTGGACTCGCGCCCGCTCGAATCTTCTCGTCCGCCACCATGTCCACGAAGCTCCGCAACTCTTCCGTCAGGTCGTTATCCAATTCCTTTTTTCGGAAGAGTGTTCGCAGCGTGCTTACCAGTAGCGTGTAGGCCCGCATGCCCTTCCCCTAGGTGGTTTCGAGGATTCGGGTTATCGCCGTGAGCGCCTGCATCCAGTTGCGCGTCTCTTCCCCGAGCCGGCGACGACCTGAGGCCGTCAGCTTGTAATATTTGGCGCGCCGGTTGTTCTCCGACTCGCCCCACACGCCTACGATCCACCCTTCCTGTTCGAGGCGGTGGAGCGCCGGGAACAACGAACCGGGTTTGACCTTGAACGCCCCGTCCGTGATCTGCGCCATGCGACGCGAGATCCCCAACCCGTGCATCGGTTGGAGGGAGAGTGTCTTCAATATGAGCATATCGAGGGTACCGCGGACGAGATCGGTCTGGCTGGTGCCCATGGCGATTCCTATCGATAATCTATATGTCGTTCG
>JABAOF010002477.1_pt1 | contig 68332 bp, 64 predicted proteins | sample 7062171 | NCBI WGS metagenome assembly JABAOF01 (sample SAMN14538628, study PRJNA623070) | marine sediment metagenome | biome: marine biome [ENVO:00000428]; feature: marine pelagic biome [ENVO:01000023]; material: deep marine sediment [ENVO:00002113] | place: India: Gulf of Khambhat ...
GTGGGGTGTGGTGGCGGGCCCGCTGGGATTTGAACCCAGGGTCTCCGGCTGTCCCCCGTATTTTTCCCGTTAGACCGGAGGCTTACACATCACAAGTATGATTCGGTGCCTTAATCCTGACTGGGCAACGGGCCCTCAATGCAAACCTATTACAAGAAGAAAGCTATTATACCCTTTTATGAATCGATTAACTCTTCGTTTAACCACCACGCCCTCTTTTTCCCCCGTCTTTCTCCAGCATAGTATTTAACAACAGATTCTCCGAGTTGCATCTTCGACTCTCTTTGAATCTTGCGTAGCCTATTAAGGACAAGCCAACGGTTGGTTTTCAACTGTTCTGCTAGTTCGGGCGTTGTCATGCCTTTGTAGTGTAGAAGGCAGTCTATTATTTTGTGATCAGTTCCATCAATTCCGAAAGTATGAGGGTTAATTTTTCCCTTTTCGACGGTAAACACTTCAAGCTTGGCAAGATGGTTTCTAAGTTCGGAAAATCCAGTTTCCAGCTGAATCACCCGCCTTTCGAGGTCGAGAATTCTGTTGGACCTCGGAACCTTCTGCAGTTTTTCCATAATAGCGTCACGGACAAATGCACTTCTTTCGCCTTCTGAAATACGTAGGATAAGTTCGTTATAGAGTTCCTTTGGAACCTTGGCTGAGATTGAAACAAATTTTCCCATGTCTTTCCCATATTCATATTGGATCATAGGTAAAAAGCGTTAGCCTCATCAAGTTCGAGGTTTCAGAAAAGACTTTAAGAAGTGAGGAAGATTAAGAATTGGAGAAAATGGGGGAGCACTTGTGAAGACTACAATTTCAATCATCAAAGCTGACGTCGGTTCTCTCGTGGGGCACCATGTTGTTCCTGAGCAGCTGGTTGAATTAGGGGAAAAAAGCCTCCGAGAAGCGCAGGATAAGGGACTCATAAACAGCTATCATGTGTTCAACGCGGGTGATGACCTCGAACTACTCATGGTACACCAAAAGGGTGAAAAAAACAAAGGCATTCACAGATTAGCTTGGAACACCTTCCAAAAAGCAGCTGCGAAGGCTAAACAACTGAAGCTATATGGGGCGGGGCAAGACTTGCTGAAAACTGCTTTCAGTGGCAACGTCCGTGGCATGGGTCCCGGCGTTGCCGAGATGGAAATTGAGGAGAGAGGATCAGACCCGTTCATAGTGTTTGCAGCTGACAAAACGGCTGCAGGAGCATTCAATTATCCGATGGTCCGAATTTTCGCTGACCCTTTCACCACAGCGGGACTTGTGATTGATCCAAGCATGCTTGGCGGTTTTGAGTTTGAAGTCTTGGACACAAAAAACAATATGAAAGTAGTTTTGAGATGTCCGGAGGAAATGTACGAGCTTATCGGTCTCTTGGGAACAACTGCACGCTATAATGTCTCGCGTATTTGGCGCAGCAAGGACAATCTTCTATGCACTGTGACCAGCACCACGAAACTGTCACTTATTGCAGGGAAGTACGTTGGAAAGGATGATCCTGTGGCGATAGTGAGAGCACAACACGGGCTCCCCGCGATCGGCGAGATACTTGTCCCCTTTCTGCATACATATTTTGTGGAGGGGTGGATGAGGGGTAGCCATTGGGGACCCCTTATGCCTGTCAGTCTGAAAAACAGCAAGTGCACCGTTTTTGATGGTCCGCCGAGAATCGTTGCTTTGGGGTTCCAAGTCTGCAACGGGAAGATTGCCGCTGACGAAAGCGCAATACCTATGATAAAGGACATGTTTGATGATCCAGCTTTCGACCTTGCCCGGCGGGAAGCCGTAGAAATGGCTAGCATGTTTCGGCGAATGGGCGAGTTTCAGCCAGCACGGGTGGGCGAAGAGGCTATGGAGTACACAACTCTACCTCGGATATTAGAGAAGTTGAAAGGACGCTTTGAACCAGCTTAGTCATAAGCTTGAACATTTGGTTAGGAAGACTCGCGTAGGTGTTGAGGTTCATGGTTGAGGGGGGTCGATACCCCCTGAGAGAAAGGAGATTTCTAAAAATTCTCTCCCCAACCAATCATCTGACGGAGTCCTCTAGATTAACCTCTATTTATTATTAACTACCCGAGCACACGCGAAAGAAGATCAAGGCCAAACGAAACACTGTGAAGGAAACGTAAATAAGCGGAGACGCATTAAGCCATAGAAATAATGTCATCAAAGCAGACGGTGAAAGCTGTGAGATTAGCCGTGATGGTTTACGAATATCCACCTAAAATAGTCGGTGGACTCGGTACATATGCAGCCGAGATAACGAGAAAATTCGTTCTTTCAGAGAATGACGTGTCAGTCTTTACTATGAATGATGACGAAGGAGCGTTGCCCACCCGAGAAGTGTGGAGGGGCATTGAAATTCATCGTCCTATCCACATTGACGTGTCAGATTCATTACCAGATGTGATCGCAGAAGACGTGAGGAAGTGGGGAAGGGGCATTCAGTTCTTCTCTAAAATCCTAGTGTACAATTACCTCAGCGCCTCGAAGATCATCAACGACCTCGTTAAGAAGGAGGATTTCAAGTATGATATTCTAGTGGCCCATGACTGGCTCTCCGTTATTGCAGGCATAACCGCGAAAAGGGAGCTTGGGTTACCCTTAGTTTTTCACGTTCACTCAACAGAAAAAGGGCGAACTTTGGGCAATGGATCTGAGGTGGTCAGCAGCATTGAATATCGAGGCGGGCAGATGGCCGACTTGGTCATCACTGTTTCAAATGCGATGAAAGACGAATTGATTGAACTGGGATTTCCAGAGAAAAAGATCAGAGTTTGCTACAATGGCGTTGATCCGGAAAAGTATTCGCCTGAACAGATAGATGAAGCCAAGCGGAAGCAGATACGAGAACATTATGGGCTCAAAGCCGAGGACAAAATGATACTTTTCATAGGGCGACTCGTCTGGGTTAAAGGTGTCGACAAACTTATAATGGCCATGCCCCACGTTCTGAAGACCATCCCAAACGCAAAGCTGGTGATTGTGGGCCTAGGAGACATGGAAGAGCATTTGAAAACAATGGTTAAAGGACTCAAGCTGGAGGAGGCAGTGAAGTTTCGTTTCGAGTTTGTCCCCGAAGAGGAACGAATCGCCCATTACGCTGCTTGTGACCTAGCTGTCTTTCCTAGCCTTTACGAACCCTTCGGAATTGTTGCCCTAGAAGCGATGAGCATGGAGAAGCCTGTCGTCGTGGGCGCAAGCGGCGTCAGCGGCATGAGAGAAATAGTAATAACTAATGGGCCTGAACAGTGCGGCTTCCATGTCAACCCAAACGACCCTGTAGACATTGCTTGGGGAATAGTAAGCACCCTCAAAGACCCCGCTAGGGAACTTGAACTAGGAAAAAAGGGCAGAGAACGGGTTCTTGCCGAATTCACCTGGGACGCAATCGCAGAAAAGACTTTGAAAGTCTATGATGACCTATCTTAGGCGAAGAGAGAGAAAAGTTAAGCGACGCCACCAAGTTAAAACAGTTGCAGGATGTTGTGGCTTGCTGAACGATCTGCGAAAGGATTATCTCCTAAATCGCTGGGTTGTCATAGCCACACACAGAAAGCGTCGACCAACGGATTTCACAAAGAAAAGATCCGCACCTCAAAGCGTCGACGGAAGCAAATGCCCCTTCTGTCCTGGCAATGAACGGAAGACGCCGCCCGCTGTTCTCTTATACTTGAAGGGTGAAAAAGGAAGAATTTTGAAAGAGAAAGACACTGACGGCTTTCGACATGAGAACTGGCTCATTCGTTGTGTATCCAATTTATATCCCGCCTTCTCTCCTCCAGAGAATGGGCAGAACCTCAACTCGGGCAGAGCAGTTGGACATCATGAAGTGCTGGTAGAATCGCCTAACCACACTGAACACCCCGCTGTTGCCCGATTGTCCCAACTAACACATGTGGTTAATTCATACATTGACCGTTTGAAGGAGCTTTCTGCCAAGCCCTACGTGCGTTATGTTTCAATTTTTCGAAACCATGGCTTAGAGGCGGGCGCTTCATTATCTCATGCTCATAGTCAGATAATTGCGACACCCACGACACCCGTGATTCTAAGCAATGAGTTAAGGGCAAGCAAGGACTTCCACGAAGCAAATGGATTGTGTGTATTCTGCAACATTCTTGAAAAAGAAAAGATGAGCGCTAGGTTCATCTGGGAAGACGAAAACTTTGTGGCCTTTGCCCCACGCGCGGCTGTTCATCCTTTTGAATTTTGGATCCTGCCAAAGGCGCATAGAGCTACGCTTTTGGATTTGCCGCCGAAAAGCGTGAAGAGCCTGACGAGAGCTTTGAGTGTCTGCCTAGGCGGGCTAAACTCACTACTAAACGACCCCCCCTACAACTATGGGTTTCACATCGCACCGAATAATGGAGAGAGAAATGAGTTCTATCATTGGCATCTGGAGGTCTATCCCAAACTGACCATTTGGGCAGGATTTGAAAAAAGCACTGGAATCTACATTAACGTCGTACCTCCAGAAGATTCCGCTAAGAGTCTGAAAATTGCAATCGAGAAATCTCAAACCTAAAGTCGAATATCCCGCCTCATTCTTGGGAAGAATCTTCCAGTTTTCTGTTGATATTCCAGAAATTCTTTGCCAAACCTTTCGATGAGCAATTCTTCTTCTAGGCTGACCACATGCAAATAGCCGGGGACTGCAATAAAGGGGATTAGCGCCACCAAGTTCAGCAAAGCAAAGAAAAGACCTACGAATAGAATGAAGTAAGCGAGGTACGAGGGATGGCGCACGTAGCGGTAAGGACCCCAAGTCACAAGTTTTTGGTTTTCAGGCATGTCCCATGAAGTGGCATACACCCCCCTCGCTAAAACACTCCAAAGAAATAAGCCATAGCCAAAGGCGGTTGCGAAAATCCCGATCACCTGAACCTCTGAGGCAAACGAAAATTCTAGTTGAAAGCAAGAATCACCTATGACTGAGTGAAATCCGCTTAGGACCAAAATGATATATAAAACCGACTCCAGAAAGAAAATTCCGGTTCCCAAGACCGCCAAGGTATAGACAGGTCTTGGTGGTAGTTGCACGTCAGCTTTAACCTTGGTCTTCTGTTTCCTTAGGCTGGACTTCACAATGTTATACAAGTTTCCCACCCAAAAAGCAATCAGGCAACAAGTAAGAAACAGAGCTATCGCAAAGTCGGGAAGCATGGATCAGAAATACCAGCTTGCCTATTTATTTGTTAAATATATAGCGGGAGCTGAGATGAGCGTGAAGAAGAGCCTGCGCGAAACTAGATACGGTCGTTTGTTTCTGCTGGAAGTTCGCCTACTTCAGACCGTGCCAAGGTGCGTTCCTGCACCTCTGCAGTCGTGCTAGCCGGCTGTTATGCATCGGACGTTGGAGCCTCTCCGCGCGAAGCCATATTTCGTTCAGAAGCAGGTGGAGCGATTGCTTGCTCGCGCACCGTTCGAGCAGTAGGTAGTTGCTGCTGACCCGAAAAGAGTAGGTTTGGTGGTGGGTGAGGCGCGTCGATCAAGGTTGCCAATAGATACATGGACATGAAAGCGTGCTGATATACTCTCTGAAACACATTTGGTGTTTGCGTCTCAGGGTCTATCTCCAACATTTTCGCGATATCAGCGTCCTTCCCCTCAAGTGTAGCAGCCCCTTCTACCTCAAACTTGGCAACACTGGGCTTAGTCCCTACAACCAAGGCAAAGCCTACGTTAACCAATCCGCTACGCCGCTCTCTTTCTTCCATTCTCGCTTTGACATCAAAATTTATCGCTTCACTTCTTCGACTCTCCTCAGCTAACCTGACTCCTGACAAGCTATGAATTGCAATTCGAACCACTACATTCAACAGGCTAGCTGAGGGCAAATTTCTTAATACTCCATTTCACTCAGTAAATTGAATAGCATTCTAGTACAAATCACGCTTTCTTTGGCAAGTTTTTGCTTTGTGTGTGGGCTTGTGCGACAGACAGCCATTTTGTTTAGTTCTCAAGCGCAACTGCTGAGGCTTGTACAAAGATTCTAGCAAATCTCTTTATGAGGTCTTTTTGGCTACAGACCACGCTGCTTATTTTAAAAAAGTGGCTCATCCGTTCAGTTTTCAATCCCACGCCAATCACAACGATACCTTTTCTCTCGAGACAGTTTATGGACTCTGACAACGCAGAAGACATGTTTGAATAGCCTAGGAGCCAACCATCAGAAAGCACAATGAGAAATCTCTGCTCGTCAAATCTCTGTGAAAGGATCTGCCCTGCGACTCGGATCGCGTCAGGCATGTAGGTTAATCCCTTGAATCTCAATCCTCCAATTCTCGCGCGTACTCTCTGAGAGTACGCTTCAGAAGCGTCTTTGAGTATGTGGAAACGATCGTTAAAAGCAAAGAGCGTCCACGAGCTTGGATCCATCAATAGCTCCTTTGCAGCTTCTGCAATGCAAATCAGTAAGGCTCGACTGAGCTCATCATTAATCTTCATGCTTGCGCTCGCATCAAATAGGATCCCCCAAGCATAACTTCTGCTCAAATACTCATTTTGCATAAAAACATCTGTTCTCGGGCTTTGGCTCGCAATCTTCTGAATGACTTCAGTCATGTCTAATTGCCCGACTTCTTTCCTTGGATCTTCGTCTAATGCATCCTGAGCCACCCTTAGACTGTCCAAAAGTCGTCTACTTCCCCCACGGAGAAAAACGCGACTCTTTAAATACTGCCCATAATCCTCATCAGGAAAACCTGAGGATTTGAAGTGGGTACCAGCTATATATTTCTCAATTTTTTTTGACACCTTCTGTTCTCTTGTCTTCTGGTGAAACCACGAGTCAAAGGCTTGCGTAGCTTCAATGTCAATCTCCTTTTTCCAACACGATTCCATGGGCTCCACGATATGGGCGACGCCGTTCAGGTGTTCCAATGACTTCTTGAAGTTCTTTTCAAGTTCGACCTTGGACGCGTTTTCATGTCGAGAGAATAGTGTGTGTGGGCTTATATGATCGGTGTGTGGCAGAGATGGAGTCTCAAGAATCGGACGGTGTGATTCTAGAACTCCTGTAATCTCTCTTTTGATTTTGTCGGAAAACTCAGTTGCGTCAATGTCCTTTCTCTGGGCCTCAGCCAGCGATTTCCTAATGCTTCCTTTTAGAGAATTCAGCTTTCCATCAATTTGGCTGACAGCACGTTCTTCCTCTAGAGAGAGCGTTCCTTTCGTAATGCCTACGTTCTGTTTCAAAAGCAAAGCTGCCATAATCCGCGTGGCCGGATTAAAAATTCTCCTCGGAGATTTCATTTTTGTGAAGGCAAACGAATTTGCGAAGGCTAAATCTGCCAGCTTCTCAGGATGCTTGGTTGAAATGTAGCTGTTCACATATACATCATCAACGAGAGACTTAGCAAAAGCTTCGACTGCTGGGCATTTCGACGTTCGTGAGGCTGTGCTTTCCTTACGATTTGGTACCATGGAATGAGCAGTTAAGTGAAAAACACAAGCGCGAAATAGCCTTCCAACGATAGTTTTTTCAGATCCTGCGGGAATTTCACTCCCAAGGAATGAGACAGATCCATCTTCTGCAATTCTGGGCACAGGCAGGATTAAGTTGAAGGAAGACTTGTTTCGGGTTAGAACTGGTTGAAGCAGTTGTCGGTTTAAGCGGATATTCGTTTTCTTTTTGTCTCTTTGGAGTGAGAGAGACCAAGCATAGTCGAGAAACCCCATGAAAATTACCGCACAGATCCTGTTGGTCGCGGATCATCATGGTTTAGGGAAGACCGATTCAATTACTCTTCTAACGTCTCCTTGCACTTCCGTGTTGTCGCTTGTCAATGCAATTATGGTTTCTTCTGCTGCAACATTTGGAGTGTTTCCATCATAAATGAGGGTGGCCCAATTTATTAGATCGCCTAGAGATGGTCCATACGGAAGATCTCCTGCCTTGTATTGCCTGCGCAACTCAGCCCCAACTTGAACGATTTTATAAGCCATGTCTTTGTCAATTCTGGATCGTCTTATCAGCATTTCAACCTCTAGAGGGGAAATCTTGTTGCCAACACTTGTATAGTCGAAGTTTATCCACACAGCCATTCGTCTTCTCATAGCTGCGTTCAATGGTTTAGTTCCTGCAAACTCTGCAGAATAAGGGTTCATGCTGATAACCAGGTAGCCATATTTATGTCTCTCTACGACTTCGTTGTCCTTCTCGTTTAATACAAGGTGCCCTCTGGTGTCAAGCACCGGGTTGAGTCTTGTGGCAACGTCTTGCTTCATCATGTTAGCCTCATCAAGATACATTATCCCCCCCGCCCTCAACCACCGTGTCACCATGCCATCAATCCAATTTTCTCTTCCCAGGCCAATGAAACGTCCGATCAAATCGTAGGAAGACGTTTGAAGGCCACAGTTGACTTCCCAAACGGGCAAGCCGCAAAGCTCTGCCACAAGATATACAATGTGGGTTTTGCCAGTTCCTGATGGACCTATGAGCGAGCATTGTTTGAAATAGTAAAGCGCTCGGACGATTCGTTCGACGTAATGTTGGCCACTATCAATGTATTCAGGCGTGCCATTAGGAACTAAATCTGCCAAATGTGCGAAGCTATAATTTGGATGAAGGTCATATTTCTGGATTTCATATTTGCTATAGAGCGGGGATTGAGACATAGGTCGCTCTTTGTCTATGGACACGGTTATTTTGAAATTACGTCGCCTGACAGAAGAAATCTTTTGAATTCGACTGGTTTCTTCTGTCTCTTTTAACCCTTGATGCCCATAGCTCATGATGAATCCACTTGTGGATTATTATAGCGCGGGGAGAAGATAAATATTGCGTAGCACTACTTGCGATATGTTATCCGTATCCCCGCTGGTCCACTTCAGTCAGCCAAGTGTGTGTAAGGGCACACAACATACAAGGCTTTAGTAACCCAGCCAAGAAAAAGCAAACAAGGGAATGCTCCTTTGGGTCAAGAAGCTAGTTCATCGCAAGAGATGACGAAAATCAGTGTCACTAGAAACCAGAGACTAAGTGAATCCGCTGAAGTATCACTCCACGAAGTTCTTGACTCGTTGAAGACTGTTGAGGGCGACATTGGACAGATCTGTGAATTGACCTTAGAAGAGAATCGACTTGTGGAGGCCTTCTTTCAATCAACATTGAAGCTTATGAAGCCACTCGCAGCGACGATTCCTGTTTCTACAGCCGCGTTTCCTCAAGAAATGGCGAGCGTGGTTCAAGCACATTTGGATCCAGCAGGCCATCTTGTTATCCAATATGGTCTTGGGCGCGTGGAGCTTAGGAACCTGAGAGAGGAGTGTAATCGCGATCTTCTGATCGCGGTTGTCAAAGACGTTTTACCAAAATTTAAGAGACTTACTGCTGCTCATAGGCAGAAAGTTGAGAGCAGATTTGAAATGTTGTCAGCGATTACTAAAGAAGTGCAAAAGCTGGCTGACGCGTTGGTGCGGGCGACGACCCGCAGCGAAGATGAATAAATCGAAGTTATACAACTTTTAACACTGAAAAGTCAGCTATGTACTGGAATTTCTCTGCGAATTCTTTATCTTTCTTATGGCGAAGGACGATTTTCTCAGGGACGCCATCACAATTGTAGACTAGGTATATTATGTCTTTGCCCAAGCCTGATTTTTCAAGTTTCACAATCGAATCTTTCACTTTTTCTAGTTGTTCGATTTTTCGGGTAATGTTTTCTATAGCGTCAAAGAGGATTTCGGCTTCTCCTAACTCCGATGCGCTAACCATAATATCATTGAATTGGATCCATTCAGCTGATGTTGAACTTTTTTTGGACTTGCTTTTTTTGGTCCCCTTTTTTGCCTTGCCTTTGGCTTTTCTCAGGCCTCCCACTGTCTTCGTCCATTCTTCATTAACGATTTCAGAATCTCGCAAGAAGGATCCCAGCCATTGGCTATATTCTTCCCCAACGGACTTGTATGTCTCAATCTCTCTCTCCAGGGTTTCACTCATCTCTTTGATTGAATAGAAACTACGGATCTCAGTCACCACGTTTACCATTCTTAATTAAGCTCCTTGAGTCATTTTGTTGGGCACTCAACTGTTGCTGAGTGTAGACGATACGCAACGTTGTGAAGCACGATTTTTCCACGCTGGGCTTTACGCCTGTGTCCATTCTTTGGCATGGATCAATCGCGCTAGCATCATGCGTACAGGTTCTTCCTGCTTCTTAAGAATAAGAGACTTTGTATGTTACGAGGTTTTACACACCAAGAGAGTTACAACTATCAGCTAAGAGACGTCTTACTCCTTTGCGCTAGAAATCGCAGAGATGATCCACCAGCTTGTCTCTTTATTTGCCTAGATCAATTCTCCTGAACGCGTTGAAAGGCCTTTGCTCGTCAACTAAGCATTGCCTCAAGTAATCCTCCAGCGTCTCGCCAGCCACCACTTTTATGTCGTAGTCATTGGGATCTACCGAATGCTTATAGTTCTTTGCTGGAATCACAACTTTCCTGAATCTCCACGCTTCAGCCGCTTTAATCTTCTCATGAAGCCCTCCTACCGCGGTTACCGGCACCTCACCATCTACGCCGACGTTGATCTCGCCAGTGACCGCGACGTCTTGACGGATTGGCTTCCCTTCTATCAGGGAGCACAACAGTATCGTCATTGTCACGCCTGCACTCGGTCCATCAACGCCGTAAGCCTGCGCAAAATCTATGTGAGTGAAATAGTCTTGAGCTATGTCTACTCCATATTTCTGTAGGATGACACTTCTAACTTTCGCAACGCTGTCAGTGATAAAACGCTCCTTTCCGCCTTTCGCGATCCCAGTAACTTTGTAGTAGCCTTTCAGATGATTGTTGTTTCTGTTATCTCGTTTCTCTAAAAATCCTTTAACTGTCAGCACATTACCGGTCATCTCGCCACTATAGGGATCCGAGACAACGGCAAGGCCGTAGATTTGGCCGAGTCTTGCGCCCTCAGGTTTGATTTCAAGGAGTTTTCCGCGCTCACTTATTTCGTGCTCAAGAATCTGCTTTTGGATAGTTTTGCAGTGATTCTCTATTGCTTCTCTCACGTGCTTCCTTTCAACTATTTTACAGCCTTCATTGATGGCCAAAGTGGCTGCGGTTTTAATGATGGCTATCATTGGTCGGAATCGTGTCGTCAATCCATCTCTCTTATTACTTCGCCTTCGACCTTCGTCAACGATTTCTTGACAGGCTATTCTACTGAAAGGAATTAGATGGAAACGTGAAACTTCTTGAGCTACGAATTGGACATATTTCCGCCGATTTTCCACAACATTGCGCATGTCATTATTCATCCTCACAACTTTTCCGTAGCCGTAAATTCGATCCATTAACGCTGGATGAACCTGGCCGATACTGTCAAAGTTCCCCGCTCCAACTAAGAAGCACATGCACGGCACAGGCTCAGTGGAGACTGCCATAGCAGCGGTGTTGCCCTCATCCCATCGACTTCTCAAAGTTACAGGCAACTGACCATCCTCCAAAACCGTCAGCAATGTCACTGCTTCAGCTGGTTTCAAGTTCTTAATCTCATCGATGAAGAGAATGCCCATGTGAGCTCGGTGGACATCACCTGCTGACACTCTCTGATGTTCTGGAGTTCCTAAACCACCAGTCTGCAGGGGATCCCAGGCGATGCTGCCAAATAGTTGCGCTGAGCCATGGCCTGTTGCATCGATGAACGGTGCGACTCTCTTAGCGTTGTCTACTATGAGCTTTGGCACGTTTGTGGCTCTAGCTCCTCCTACTCCTTTTGCACCACCCATCACGCCAAAACGTCCTAGCACAACTACAAGTATCAGAAACATTAGCATCATGCCCGCGGGTAGAAATGTAGTAGTGCCTATGGACACAAAGCTGTCCAACAAATATTTGGCGAAATCTCCTCCATACGCTTCCTGAAGAGGAATCCCAAAAGCATTTACCGCGTTGGCTTCCCATTGAAGAGTCTGCTGCCATAAATAATAGAAGCCGGCAAACATGAAAATCAAAGCCACAACAATCATCAGATAGGTCAGAGCTTTCATGCCTACTTTCTGAAGAAACAGTTTTTTAGTCTCTTTCAATTTTTCTTTGAAAATGACTTTTTTCCCATCGCCTGCAGAGTGCGAAGATATTTTCGGTTCACTGGGAATAAGATTGTTTTGCCAACAAACAATGTCTTGAAGCTGAATTTTATGCTTCTGGTAAAGTTCCGTGAGATGAGCAGCGAGGGCTCTGCCGATGAGAGATTTTCCGGTTCCCGGGTCACCCAGCAGGAGGAGATATGGGCCAGGAGGGGCTGTTTTTGTTGTACTCGGTTTTTCTTTATCCGGGTCTTTCCATGCTTCGTACCATTTTTCCTTTTCAAGATACTTGAGCTTGTGAACCCACTCTTCCAAGCAGAGGTAGCATTCGTTCAAAGCTCGTTCTTGTCCGATAACCCAATCTAAGAGATTGTCAGAGACTGGGTAGCCTTCAGTAGATTTGAAGCTCTTCCAGTTCCATTTCTCACCAAGGATTTCTTCTTCGTCTTCTCCGAAATAATCCACTATTCTCCCTCTGCATTCATTTGAACGATGCGAGACGGTTTCATCACAAGAAAACTATATCTCTAGTCTTAATATACAGCTTATTTTGCACCCATTCATATGTCCCTTTTTAGAATATATCGCAGGATTTTGTGTGTTGGTGACTACTAATCTGTATTGAGAGTTCAGAAGTATAAAATAGAAGTTGAACTCAACTGGCAATCAATTCATTCCAAATTCCGAGTTAGAATGATGGAGATGGCTTGTTCGTGGAAACAGTTATGGAACGTCCTAAAAGAGTTACTAAACTCCTCGACGAAAACACTGGAGCATGGAAACTCGTCAGAAAGGACAAAGGCCCGCTCAAATCAGTAGAACTTATTGAGAGCATGTTCCAAAAGCTTGGTCTCTCTAAAAACGAAATTAGGGTTTACATTTACCTTGCCCGCTCGAAGGAGCGAAAAGCAAGTGAAATTTCCGAAGCCCTAAGTCTACACAGAACAGAAACATATCGGATACTGCGAGACTTGGAAAAAAAGGGCCTAGTCCTATCGGTTTTCGAAAAACCTTTGAAATTCATCGCTACACCCTTCGAGCGAGCCATCGACGCCCTCATCGAAGCAAAAAAAATGAGAATACGACGGTTAGAAAAGAGGAAGAAAGACCTAATTGACCTTTGGGTGTCTCTGCCTCAACCTGAAATGAAACATAAAAGAAAAGAAGTCTTTCAGATACTGGAAGGCGAAGAGCAAATTGATTTCAAATCAAATGAAATAATTCAAAACATGCAGCAGCAGATCAGTGTCTTTGTTTCCGAAGAAGATCTTGCAAGATTATATCATTCAGGGTTTATAGATCGACTTGAGAAGCTCTCGAAAAAGAACTTCGTCAAACTTCTAGTAAATGACTCACGGAAAAGCCGGTTTTTTGCCGAAAAAGTGAGACTAGCAAATGTGAGATATACGGTCTCGGATGTTGAAGATGTCCCAACCTTCATTCTAGTCGACCAGGAACAACTCCTTCTTGTGATAAGAAAGAGTGGAGAGAAAGCGAAACGAGCAAAAATCGCTGCTTTGTGGACGAACTATAATGCCTTCACCAGGGTTTTGGAGAAGCTCTTCTCAGAGCTGTGGAATGTTGAGAAACCTTTAACGCGTGATTCTTCATCTTAGAAAACAGAATTTCATCACCGTATTCTTGCGAAATTTAGTGAATTCTGAGCGTTAAGCTGCGTCATCTCCTGCTACACACAAATGAACATAGTTTACCATGCATATTCTTATGTCAATGACTGTTGGGGAAAAAGATGATGAAACAAGTTTTAAGGAATAAAGCAGGCCTTAGCACAGTCGTTACTACTCTGATTATTCTAGTTGTCTCAGTGCTGCTAGCTACTGTCGTTACTTTCTACGCCATCAACGTGACCACAACTAGAGTCCAAGAAGAAAGTCTGCAAATATTCAAGCAGCATATTTGGCACAACGGCACATCATTCGGAGAAGCAGGCTTTATCATAATCAACACGGGTGGTCGAGACGTCGTTATCGACAAGATCACTGTGAGAGGCCAGGAATGCGCGTGGACGACTGTTTACCACAACAAAACACAGGACACAATCAACAGCGACCTTGTGTACAACTCCACTCTTACGGATGGTGGAACCATAACCGTAGGCTCGACTGGTTACACGTTCACTCAGGCTAGCGACGACTTGATCTTGAAGTCGGGCTGGACCATGATAGTCTACATAGCCAACCCTGACCATGTTTCGGTGGGTGACATCGGTGTCACCATAGGCGTCACGGTTTTCACTGCGAACGCTCAATACTACAAAGAATGTAATGTAGAAGCTTCGCTTTAGCAAAATCCCCTTTCATTTTTTCTGAAAATCACATAAAAACTTTCCAAGCTGGAGTCTAACCGAAAAAATCCTGACTCAAATGAACCATTTGCATGTGTAGCACTGTTATACACACAAATTGTCTTATTCATTAGACGTCAACGTTCCGCTGACAAATGGAGAGAAAAAAATGAAAAGTCTTTTGAAGAGCAAGAAAGGGCTCAGCACCGTAGTGACAACGCTAATAATCTTGGTAGTCTCAGTGCTGCTAGCTACTGTCGTTACTTTCTACGCCATCAACGTGACCACAACCAGAGTGGAAGAAGAAAGCCTTCAAGTCTTTAAGCTACATACATGGCACAACGGCACAACTTTCGCTGAAACAGCATTTCTTGTAATCAACACGGGCGGTCGAGACGTCGTTATCGACAAGATCACTGTGAGAGGCCAGGAATGCGCGTGGACGACTGTTTACCACAACAAAACGCAGGACACAATCAACAACGATCTTCCATATAACTCCAGTCTTACGGATGGTGGAACCATAACCGTAGGCTCGACTGGTTACACGTTCACTCAGGCTAGCGACGACTTGATCTTGAAGTCGGGCTGGACCATGATAGTCTACATAGCCGACCCTGACCACATCGCAGTCAGCGACATCGGTGTCACAGTGGGCATCAATGTCTTCACAGCCAACGCTCAATACTACAAAGAAGCTAACGTAGAGGCTTCAAGCTAAACAGTAAATCATCAGTTCAATACCTCTCTCTTTTTTCTCATTTCGATTTCACGCATACAAAATATGTAATCACTATCCTTATGCGTAGTACAATTTCACACACAAATCATCTTATTACTTCTGCAAGTAGCAGACATTGAAGTCTAATCGTTATATTGCAAACCGGGGCACGTTAATTGCATCGCAGAAAGTCAAGAGCAGCACAGTTCCTACTTTCAAAGAAAGCAACTGCCCTGCCTGTCTCATTTCTCATGTTATTCGTCTCCCTCACCCTAATCGTCTCAGCAACATACTACATTTCAGTGACCAAAATCCAAGCAAGGGGAGCGCTTCTCAACATCGCTGAAGCCAAACACAGTATAACAACATTCGAGAGCTTCGTAGGATTTGCTGCATGGTCTCCAGGCACCTCAAGCACTTATCATTTCGAAGACTCAGGTGGCACATTCAAGATTTACCCCAACACAAAAAACCTTCTCGTCAACATAACAGACAACAACACGTTCTACATGGTCGCCTTCAACAGCAGTGTCGGAAAAGCTGTCTACGAGCTGCCACCAGCCGAAACTGCAGTATACACATTCTACCTGAAAGGGGACCGAAGAGCAATAATCAACCAAACTGCTTTCACAATGTCGCAGATTCACTTATCCCCTGGAACATCCGCACCCGAACTCACCTTAGCTTATCGTCCTCTGGCAACTATGAGTGAGACCGACTTCGACGTAAAACCAGTAAATACGCTTAGACTATACATAATCAGCTTTGAATCTTCAGCAACCCTGACAGCCCAAGGCGAACTCGACGTCAAATCCACATGCGTAAACGTAACCTCCAATTTGCAGACCTACAATTTTTCCACACCAATAAACACCATCTTCGCTCGGGCGACCATGGATGAAAGAAGCGACATCGTAGCACTTCCAATGATGAGCAACGTAAATGGATCTTTTTTAGAAGTCGAGACTCTAGTATGCCACATTAAATTGGAAAGAATCCAGCGAGGTAGCTAACATGCCAACGATAGCTCCAAGCTACATCTACGCCTTCTTCGCCTTGGTAGCAGTGTCCAGCATTCTCATCTCCTCCTTTGCAGCATATGCTACAAGCCTTCGAACACTCCCAGAAATGCGCCAGCTCCAGAATCTGCTCAACCGCGTTGCAGCCAAAAGCTGTGAGCTCATAACACTGACGACCACTACAAACTCTAGCTCAGAAGCCGTGTTGAAGCTCCCATCAACCATAGGCAACAAACATTACTGGATTAGACTGCACAAAGAAACTTCAAAAGCTTGGGTCGAAGGTGTATTTTCGTCAATGAGCCTAGGCAACTCAACCCAACGAGTGTATATTCCCAATTTTGTTTTTCCGTCTGGAAACCACTCCAGCGCCTATGGCCCAGCAATTTTAGAATGTTCCATGAACGGCTCCACCGTCAAGCTGCATCTAGAATCTTGGAGGGACAGCGTGTGAAAGTGAAGTTACACAAGAAAAAGCAAAGAAGAGAAATCGAAGAAAGGCCAGATCTAAGTGTCTCCGAAGAGACACTGGCTGGATATCTAGATCTCAAACGGTTTACAGTTCCTGAAGGCTGTAGCGAAGTTGAAACTTACCCACTCAAGGCTCCTTATTCCTACGCTTCAATTGTTCAAGATGAGGAAACAGGAGTCCACTTCTACATTGTCGATGAGCTCTCGCTAACAAAGGAGGAAAATGACCTTTTCTTCAGAATGAAGAACATCTTGGAATATGAGCTTCAGGCCCCCCTAGGAGATGAAACGTTGAAGGAGTCATTCCATGCGCAGATGCCCACAATCATCGACTCGCACGGAAAAGCCTTCAGAGATTTTTCTCCCATAAGCCTCAGAAAAATCCTGTATTACCTAGAACGGAACATTGTGGGCTACGGCAAAATCGACCCGTTCATGCATGATACCTACGTGGAAGACATAAGTTGCAGCGGAATCAACAAACACATTTTTCTTTGGCATCGGCGGTACGAGAACATTAGAACCAATATTTTCTTCAGAGAAGAGCAAGAACTTGACGATTTTGTCATGAAAATGGTTCACAAGGCAGGAAAACACGTCAGCATAGCCTTTCCTATAGTAGACGTTACTTTACCGGGACAGCACCGCTTGGCAGTGTCCTATGGAAGAGAAACTACCCCTTCAGGAACCAGCTACACCATTAGGAAATTCCGCGAAGACCCCTTCACCATAGTGGATTTGATTGAGAACGAAACCATAGACGAAACGATTGCAGCGTACTTGTGGCTGCTGATGGAAAACAAAATGCCCGTCATGATAATGGGGGCTACTGGAGCGGGAAAGACTACCGCCCTTAACGCAATTGCTTGTCTTGTGAGGCCTAATTACAAAATAATCTCAGTAGAAGAAGTAGCCGAAATTAATTTGCCTCACGAAAACTGGACAGCAACGATTGCTCGTTCGGGATTTGGAGTAGAAAGCGAAGGCGAGATTACCCTCTACGATTTGATCAAGTCGGCGGTAAGACATCGACCAGACTTGATAATTGTGGGTGAGGTCCGAGGCGAAGAGGCCTATGTACTCTTCCAAGCCTTAGCGACAGGGCATGGGGGACTCTGCACATTGCACGCCGAGGACGTAGAGACAGCCATTAAACGATTGACGCAGCCACCAATGAACATACCGGTCTCAATAATTCCGCTAATGAACTGCGCAATCATCGTGAAACACGTTCGAAAGCCCATCTTCCTCGGAGGTGACAAAAGACTTTCTAGCAGAAAATTCATTCGCGTGGCTGAAATAAAAAGCGAAACATCAATAAAGAATATTTTTGCTTGGAATGCTTCTTCAGACACTTTTCAAGAAAATTTGAGCAGCAGCTATTTAGCAACCAAAATTGCCAGAGATTTGGACGTTTCTGTCGAGCAAGTTTGGGATGATTTGATGCAGCGCAAAAGAATTTTGTTGGAAATGGCAGAGCACAATATTCGAGACTATCGTAGCGTGAATGAAGTTCTAAGCAAATACTACTACAATCCCCGAGATCAAGGGAAACTTGGGCAGGGATAAGGTTGGCTTTCAATTTCAATCCACTGAAGCTGTTCCGCTCCATGATTACATTTCTTTCTGGAAAACAAAAGGCTTCAGAGATTGACAAAGAGCTTCCTTTCACTGTAATGTTGTTCACGTTGATGGCAGCCAGTGGAATAGCAGTTTATGATGCTTGGAGAAAACTATCTCGAATCAAGTTGCTACCTGAAACCCAGAAGGAGGCTCAAGAAGTCGTAAGACAAGTTGAGGTTTTGGGGCACGATCCATTAACAGTGATGTATAAAAAAGTTGAAAACGCGCCCTCAAAAACTTACCGTGACTTCCTAGCAGGTTATGTTTCCTCAGTGAAAAGCGGGGTAAATGTAGTTAATTTTTTAAGAAGCAGACTCCGTTCTATTCTAGAAACGCAGAGCGCAACAGCTTTTCGCTCAATTGAGAGATTAGGAACCCTGGTGGAAGCCTACGCAGTCATGCTTATTGTAACCTTGTGCGTTTACATTTTATATGTAGTGCTTTCTACCACAGCTACGTTTGAATACTTATCCATAGGCGCATCCTCTTCTGCTTCAGATCCTCTAATGTACGCCCTCATCTTCTTGGCCACCCCATTTATAACGTTTGTTTTCATGGCAATAGCCAATCTTGCGCGTCAAAGCAACTTACTAACTGTCAAGGAAGCCTACCGCAACGCGGCAATCTCTGGAGGAGCAGCTGCTGCGTTTTTTGCCGTGGTAATGTTCACGCCCCAGCTAGCATTCGTGCTAGACGCCCTATCTCCACCAGGAGTGGTCACCCTTTGTCTGATGGCGGTTTCTCTGCCCCCCACATTGGTCTATCGAAAAATTGCCAGAAGGAATTTTGCAGCGGAAGAAGCCGTGCCTAGCTTTCTACGAGACGTGACAGAGTCGAGAAAGATTGGGCTTTCTCCGGTGAAGAGCATAGTTCACGCCACGGGGAGAAAAGCATATGGGACATTCAGCGAAACACTACATCTTGTCCGAAGCCAAATTGAATGGGGAATCCCTCTTAGAAGAATTTTTGGCAACGTGAGGAAACATATCCGAAGCTGGCCTGTCTTAGTCTACTTCTTAATCTTAGTCGAGACAATAGAGTTTGGAGGAGGATCCGCGAATGCTTTGGAATTGCTGTCTGAATATAGCGAAAAAAACCGGGACATCGAGGCAAACAAGCGCTCTACTCTCAAACCTTACGTCATGTTAGCCTTTGTCTGGAGCGTACTTATCGCCCTCACGACATCAATAGTAGCCATAACGATTTTAGTCCTTACCCAAATCACTGCTCCAGGTGCTTCACCAGCAATGTTCAATGCCATGCAACAACAAATAATGATGTTCTCCATTGGCATAATTTTCCAGTGTTGGATGTCCGGCTTCTTTATTGGCAAAATAAGTGAAGGCACTTTCGCTGCGGGCTTCAAATACTCTGCGATGCTCGCCATCACGGGATATGTTTCGCTATTCTTATCTCAAAACTATCTGCGGGGAATGCTTGGAGTAGTGCCTGCATAGGAGCGTTTCTCACGATGCCTGCATCCTCAATAGACACATTCTTTGCATGTTCGCTTATGGTCATACTCATTGTGTCAGCAATGGCTGGCACAGCAAAGATTGTGCAACCCTTTCTAGCCAATTCAACAAATATGAGTGACTTTGAACGAGTACGCAGTTTGACTGAATACATGCTTTTGAGCACAGGCACACCGTCCAATTGGGGAAATGATGCGGAGGTAATCCCATCGGTGTTTGGCTTGGCGACAGCGACTCAACAGCCATATGAACTAGATTTGGATAAGGTTTGCCGACTAAACAGCCGCAACGCATACTCTATTAAATACGCTGATGTTGTGGCGGGCTTGGTCGAGGATGTGGTGCTGAATGTGAAAATCTGCCCGCTCTTTGAAGTCTTGATTGGGTTAACTTCGATCCAAAGTGAAGAAAACACAACCAAGTACACTTTTCAAATCTCGACAACCAAATCTGGGGTCCCAATTTCAGCTTGGTTAAGCTGTTATCTAGTTGTTGAAGCCAACATCTACAGTCTGTCTTCGTCAACGGACTCAAAGGGGCAAAGCGTTGTGAATGCTACTTTATCTAACTCGCTCACCGGAGCAGCGCTATTTGCAGTGTTTGCAAAGTTCAAAGTCCACTCTCAAATGATGGGCTTCAACGTGTTCTCCTTCGGTCACAACGTTGAACCTCCCGAACCCAACAACACTTTTCTTCGGCTCAGCCCGTTGAATCATGTTCTAAACGTGTCTTTCCAATACCTAACTATCGAAGTTGCCAACGCCTCCATCATTACCTACAACTACCAATTCACCCTCTCACAAACTGCGACTGGGAATCAAACAGAAGAATATGCTATTCCCCAGCTTTTAGACGACAGCCCTATGATACTTGTGCTTAGTGGACACAACGCTTCTGCTACATCCTTTACTGAATGGACAGCATACCCCCAAGTTCCCATGGAAATCGGCCCCGACATCAGCGAATCAACCACCAGCACAAAGGCACCAGCGTTAACTTACATTGTGATTGTAAACTCAGTGCTCTACAAGGCAGTAATTACTTGCAGGAGCGTGTGGAGCCAATATGCTTAACAGTGTGGGCCAAATGAGAACAGTTGAAGCCTTCTTGGCAATTCTTCTGTTATTTTCAGCCTTTTCCATAGCCACCCTAATGTCTCCAGCGCCAACTATCGAAAATGCGGATTCATTGACCACAATTGGAATCCAAACACTTGTTTCTATCGACAACGATGGTACGCTGGGTAAGCTGATTGACGAAAGAAACTGGACAGCACTATCAGAGGCGTTAGACGCGTCGCTGCATGTCGGCACTTCATACAACCTTACCGTTTATGACACAGACCTAGAGACAATGAATGACGTTCTAATTACAAATGGCCTAATATCCAGTGGAGACGTGGTTTCTTTTCAATATCCCTGCGCAAGCCCAACATCTGCAGACAACTACTACCTTCTTCAACTGCAACTAGCAACAGCGAGATGAACCTCTATGGTAGGAAAAAACTGTCGACAATGTTCAGGGCAGATTCTAGTGATAGCTGTATTTGTCGTTAGCGTGATTCTGTTATCAACCCAACTTTACATCTACGAAACAAGCCGATCCCTGGAAAGAGAAAGAACAGTTCGTGTAGCCGATTTCGTGTCAGCTGTTAGGCTGGGCTCCAAACATGTTGTTATTGGCTCGCTGGCCAACATTTCCCAGGGGAGGAACAACTCGAATCTTGAATCCAGCCTAAATGGGTGGACACACTTTGTAGGCAGCCTGTACCAGTTTGGGAAGCCCGTACTAAATTTCACGCTCAACCACGCTGCACCCTACAACAATGGAACACACATTTCGTGGGAGACAAACGGTTCTGGCGTCTCAAGCGCCCATGTAGACTTCACCCTTTCACTTACACAACGTCAAGCTCAAGTTCAACTGCCCTACATCTGGAATTTAACAACCTCTCTATTGATACATGGTGTTCATCGGACAGTTTCAGGCAATACTAAACAGATAAATGTCACCTGCAGCTTGTTTAACGAGGAACATCCAACATTGGCTCAGAATATCACTGTACTTTTTGAAACCTCAAACTCGTGGTTGAGTGCAACTGAGCAGAGCAATTATAACTTCACCGATCACGGCAATGGAACCTACACCGCTTCCTTTGAAGCCGAAGCTTTAGAAGAAAGCGTAAACGTGTCTGCTCAAGCATATGACATGCGAGGAATCTACGTTCAAGCTAACACCACTTGCGTGAACACTCCATAGAAGGCAAAGGAGAGCTTCGCCATGCCTTTCAAAAAGATAGTCTGCAGAGAAGGTTTTGACCTAAGGGCTGTGCCAATGACCGACCATCCCCCTAGGTTTACCGCACTTTTCCCTTCCATACCGGCTGACAGGCTTAGTTAAATGTCTTTGAGAGCGAGGAGAAACGATGAAAAGCCCTTCTGAAATTCGGCGCTTCTCTTGCACCAAAATCCTTTTTTTGCTTACGGACTTAAATCCACACCTCGCGCATTTTAGTCCTTGTCCCCAGCCCATAGAACTCATTCTTCTTCGACATTTGGGACATTTCAAATTACATGATTTGTATTTGGGCGCTAATTTTAGAATCACCATTTTTTCGAGGTTTACTGTTAACGGCTGCAGAGAGGTACTTGGTCTGACTCCGCCAGAAACTTCTAAAATATCTCCTGGAATTAGCTGCCACGCAATTTTCCTTAGCCTACCAGTTGGTTCATAAGCAGCACAGTCGACCGCTCCTGTTGCGTCCTCAATAGTGAATATTCTATGCCTTCTCCGAACTAGCTTAGGCTTAGAGGTGACGGTGCCGCGAAGAATTACTGATTGGTACTGTTGGATGTCGCTGATTGCGTCGACCCTTCTCAAATGTGCGTCAGTTCCGTGATTGGTTCGAAAAATCACCCATCGCTCGATTGGCTCCAAAGCGTAAACACATCGATGCGCTTGAACCACTGCCTCGGCGGTTTCCCCACGGATGCCATAAAGAATCGGATCTGGACCTCGAGGTGTTATAAGGACTCGTTGAGTTTCAGGATCTATATTGTTGAACGTTTGCTGTACGGTCTTCTGGTTCATTCTTTCCACCGATTTCATGTTCAGCTGGCGGGGAGTGCCTCGGTATTCAGGTGTTCTATAAGCTATTACTTCGTAGGTGTGGTCACCTTCAAGAGGCTCGCCAACAGCAGCGAGAGCGCCGACCAAACCATATCCTGCTCCAAAACCCAGCGCTTCTGCTTTCAGTCTGTTGATAAGCTTTCGCGCCTGATTCATTCTAACGATGCCTTGGATGGTTTCTTTAGCAAACGCCCTTAGTTCTTCAGGAATTGCGTCACCTTGAAAAAAGACGAAGCCTGGATCTGTGTCTTTCACACCCAAAACCGAGTTCGCTTCAATTGTGTCAGCCACTACCTCAAAGATGGAATGCGCTATGGCCCGATCACATGAGAGGCGAAGACAAAGAGCCCCATTTCCTCGGGTTTTCCAGGGGACATTAGGATTTAAGCGGACAAGGTTAGGGTAATCAGTGAAGGTCGCCCCCAAGTTCTCAAGTTTTTCCACTAGTAAAGCAGCTATGTAAGTGGTGCATCCGCTCCTAGGGGAATCAGTGTCGTCGAAGCCAATATGTAGATTCGTAATCAACGTTCAGCATTTTCTGATTAGCTGCTCTCTGATAAAAGTACTTTGACACGATGTGAAATGCAGTCCATCCCATTTTCTGTGCTGACTCCTTCGACTGACACCTGAAGCACCTCCCCATTGCCAGGCAGAGTTGATTCAATAATTAACGTAATTCATCCTTATGCTTTGCTTCCACATTCTTCGACCGCAGTTTTTCTACATCATTCCCAACAAAATGTTGTACTGCTTTAAAAAGTTCCGTCCCTTCTCACTTGCACCGTACAACACGCGCTTTCCTCGAGTCATTGTTTCAATGAACCCCATCTCATCGAGAGATTCGATATATTTCGTAACCTCCGAAGTGTTAGTTCCAATGTGTTTCATGATGGAATATCTGGAAGCCTTTTCATCATTAAGAACTTCAAGAAGTGAAGCGATGATTTCAAAATGACTTCTATTTTTCTTCCTTGTCAAGGAATGCAGACCAGAATATCTTCTATAGCTTTCCATCAAATTCCCTACAATGTATATATTCATAATTGAAAGACATCTAGGTTTTTTCGATTGACCTTATTGAAAAAGACGTCCATTATATGAAAATATATGAAATATACCGTACTGGACGCAAAGCATATTTATGTTATTTCAACTGAAACTATTGAAAGGAGTCAACAGTTTGTCTCAACTTAAACTGTCCCCAAATGAAGTTCAGTTCCTACAGGACACCTTAATCACAGAATTCAAGGTCACTAATATACGCCTGCGAGAAGGTGAATACCAACACGATCTTGCGAAGGCAATCGCATCCTATCAACTGGAATTACAGTTTCCACACGTCAAAGACATAATTCAGCGGCTCTATGGGGAAGAGAAAATTGAGGACATCGCGTTCATTAGGAAAATTCAAACGATCCTAAAAAAGATGGAGCGGAACAACGTCGTCAAAATTCTGCCAAAAGGAAAGCCCTGGGCACTCCAAAGATACGTCTTGTCAAGCTTTAGTTTTGAGGATGTAGACAAGAATCGCGTCTCGTTCGCCACCGAAGAGCAGATAGTGCAAATGCAGGATCTGTTACTGTCAATTGGTCAGCAGGGGCAACCCACAGCAAAACTAGCCACCTCCAAAACTAAGATTTTCGCGTTGGTGGCTATTTTGATAGCATCATACGCTGCAGTGTTGTGGGACTTGATGCAGCCGATTATCACCCCGATCTTGTTCATCCCAGGATTCTCACTTGCAGTCATCTGCTCCCTAATGCTCGGGAGAACTCTTTCTCGACAGTAGCTATTGCCAGGAGCTTCACCTTAATGTTTAATAATTCTACAACCCCCAAAGGAGTCGTGGCAGACGTGAGCAAGCTCATTTCAACATTTTCAATTGTGTGTTTGATTGCGATGTTGTCTCTGACAAACAGCGGAATGTTTGTGAAGGGGCAACCCTCTGTGATAACTGTCCCTGACGATTACGTGAAAATTCAAGAAGCCATTAATAATGCCTTTGATGGAGACACGATATTCATCAGAGCTGGAACATACAATGAACATGTAGTTGTTAACAAGAGCTTATCTCTTATCGGAGAGGCCGATACTGCCATCATTGATGGCAATGGAACCGGCAATGTTGTTGTTGTAACAGCAAATAATGTGAGTATTATTGACTTGACGATACAGAACAGTGGTTCCAGCTTCAGCGATTATGGGATCTTGCTTTACGCGGACAATAACTTGGTTTCAAGCAATGTGATAACGAATAATTACTATGGAATCGGCGTCTTGGTGTCCAAAACAAATGTAGTCGCGAGCAACAACATCTTCTCAAACAATTATGGAGTAAAATTATTCCTTGCCGTCAATAATACTTTTCACCACAACAACTTTGATAATCTCTACCCGGCCGAAAGCGACGAGTTTTCCTCAACCTTCTGGGATGACGGAGCCGAAGGAAATTATTGGAGCGGCTACACAGGCGTGGATCAAAATGCAGACGGAATCGGCGAGAGCCCTCACCCTATACCTCCCTTCAACCAAGACATTTTTCCACTGATGGGTCAGTTTTCCAGTTTCGATGCTGTTTCACAAGATGCAACATATCACGTCACTACAATTAGCAACTCAACAGTGTCAGAGTTCAGATTTGAGGTTGGGCTGGAAACCGGAAACAAGATAATTGGGCTCAACGTCACAGGCGAAGATGGTGTAGCTGGTTTTCTCCGAATCATGCTTCCTACCGAGTTGATGTCTAGCCCCTATATTGCGTTATATGGACTCGAAGAAATTGGGCCAAAACAACTATTCTCAAACCAAACACATGTCATCCTCTACTTCACATATGTTCATGACAGCCGCATAATCACTTTGATTTCCTCTAAATTCCAAGATCTTTACCAGAGCTTGAATGCGACCTACAATCAACTATTGGCCAACTACATTAGCCTGAACACAACCTATCACAGCCTTCTGAGCCTCTGCGAAAATTTGAACATAACCTACAATGAACTCCTAGCTAACTACATTAGCTTGAACACCACTTTCTACGAACTCTTGAACAGTTACAGCCTTGTCCTAGAAAATTATACCCTACTCCAAACAAGCTACAGTGAACTGAACAGCTCCTACCAACAACACCTCGCAGACTACAACAACAGCCTGCTCAACATCGCAAACCTCACAAACCTCTATTACAACCTGCTCAACACAAACGCGGTCATTCAGGTGAACATGTTCAATCTGAACAGAAGTTATTCCGAACTTGTGAATAGTTATACCCTACTCCTAAATGATCATAGCCAGCTCAAAACGGATTACGACGAACTAAATGGGTCTTACCAAGAACACCTGTCGAATTTTTCGGACAATGTGATGGGCATCCAAAACCTAACCTACGTCTTTGCAGCCACGACCGCGATCTTCATTATGACAACCATCTACCTGTCAAAACATGCTCACAAGAACAACACGACAGTTGAAAGCCAATAGAGAACCAAGCAAACACGCATGCTTTCTGCTGGCAATATTCCAAAAAAAGGAAGGTTTTTGTGTTGCTGTAGATGTTAGGTGTTTTGTTCTTCAACAACGATCATGGTCAACGTAGATCGAACTTTGTCTAGTCTTCGCACATGCCACGTGACTATTTCTTTGAGTTTGTCCATGCTTTCTGCCCCGATTTTAGCGACGACGTCGTAGACACCATACACCGCATACGCTTCCGCTACTCCTTCAACACCCTTTAAGGTTTTCAGAACGTCACTCTCTGAGCCAATTTCTGTATTTATCAGGACAAAGGCTACTGGCAATTCACTATTCCTCTCTTGTATGTTTAAGGTGTGTGACCTAAATATTTTGCTACTCACTCTCAACAGGAAGGGATGAGTGCGATGCCTTGGTAAGTCATGAACATCGATCATAGGTGCATAAAGACACTAAATTGCAGACAACCTAATTCACATTAACCCTCTTGATAAGGCTTGGAGGCTTAAATCTTAAGCCAAACCTCCTCAACTCTTCGCGAATCGATAGGGCTGACGCTAGTAGCTTCTGAATCCCCTTCACATGCGCTGCTCCAGTCAGCGATAAGACCTTCACCTCTTCTCCTCGAGCGAGCTTCTGTGTGACAATCCACGCTAATCGAGCCGCCATCAACGCGTTTCTTTCATCAATCAAGACCTGCCAAACATGTGGTGCCCTTTCTCGCAAATCCTCCAGCAGTTGATTGTGTCGTTCTAAGACCTTATCTTTGTACCCCCTCTCCCACAACCAAACCTCATCTCTAGGGCTGCTCCATGAAGAGAAACCGACAAAGGAGAATGGCCACAACTCCCAAGGCGGCAATAGATGCCTAATTCTTCTAACAATCTCTATTTCAGACATATCGATAAGCCAAATATTCGCATTCACGTTACCTAAAGCATCAGCAGCCCCCACAAACTCGCATCGTCCCACACAAAGCTCCCTCTCTGGACAAGAAGCACAGCGACGATTTAGCAATTGGAACCGCGCCATATCAAGTTCAACAGCTAAATCGGTAGGCTTCAACCTTCTTACTGCTTCCTGAGCCTCCAATAGACTCCTTCTGGTGAAATGCGCGGTGCCTAACAAGCTAACATATTCATTATAGTTTTCGTCGAGGATTTCGACCTTTGCTGGCGTGTCTTCCTGGCTATTCAATGTTTATACTCCGCTTCTCAGCATCTTTACTAGTTCTCTTGATTTTCGGTATAGTAACCTCAAGCACACCGTTCTTGTAGGTGGCAGTGGTTTGTGTGAAGTCAACGTTTCCAGTAGGCATCTCAACGGTTTTCGTGAAGTTTTTAGCTTTCACTTCTACTAGATCATCTGTTACATCAAGTTTAATGTCGCTCTTGTCAACGCCTGGCAATTCCATATAGATCTTGACTTTCTCGTCTTCGACAAAAACATCTGTAAGAGGCTGCCGCTGCTCCACAAGCGCCCGTTTCGCTGTCTGCAGTGGATCACCGCTAAATTGAAACTGCCCGCGGGCCACAAAGCCTCTGGCTCCAGAGTTGCTGATTGGCGTAATATTCCACCGACCTTTAATCGCCCCACCTCTCGCCATTCTTTCGAAATCTTTCATCTCTCTCAACATCCGATTCATTAAATTCTTGTAGAAACTGTCGATATCCCGGAAAACTTCATCGTCCTCAAAATGTTCCCCCATATTCTCTTCACCTCCCTCAGATGCTTTCAAACATTGTCCGCAATTGCCTTAAAACGAGGCTCAGCATCAGAAACTCAGCTCTCCCTGCCTCTGAAAAGCTGTATTTGCCTTCCTCATTCTTTTCTATTAAGCCTCCATCGCAAAGCTTCTTAGTGTTCTGCCAGACAATCTTTGGATTCAACCCAAGCTCTCTAATGAAATCCGTGAATCCAAGTGTATGATTGTCCTCCTCAAACAGCCGCTTCACCATGCGGAGTCTAGTATGGTGTGAAAGGGCATCAAAAAGCTTGGTAAATCTCTCATACTCTTCCTCAAAGAAGCCAAGCTCTCTATGTAGACGCTCTTGAGACCAAGCCTCACCCGATAGCGGCAATTCCAATAAGATTTTATTGTTCCTAACCAAGAGCAACTTCACGCTCATTCCAATTACCTAATGGTAATTACCAAAGGGTAATACTTAAACTTTGTGAAAAACAATAAGTTTGAGGAATAGACAAATACCTACACGAGGCTGGTCACGTTGGGACTTCACGAAGCTATGTTATTCGAGAAACTGCCAGAAAGTTGCGTGCAATGCCACTTATGTGCTCGCCACTGCAAAATCGACGAAGGCAACAGCGGTTTCTGCCTCGTTCGAAAAAATAAGAACGGCACACTCTTCTCGCTAAACTACGCCAAGGCCTGCTCTGCCTGCGTTGATCCAATCATGAAAAAGCCACTCTATCATTTCCAGCCAGGCGCTTCAGTCATGTCAATTGCCACAGTAGGCTGCAACTTTCGCTGCAAGTTCTGCGATAACTGGATGATAAGTCAAGAGAAAAAAGTGGTTGGGCACAATTTTCCGCCCGAAGAAGTGGTGAAAGCCACGAAATCCAATGGTTGTCAAGGCGTAAGCTACACGTACACCGAGCCTACCATATTCTTCGAATATGCCTATGACACTGCCAAGATAGCCCGAGGCGTGGGATTCTTCAACACTTTTGTGACAAATGGCTACATGACACCAGAGGCGGTGAAAACCATTGCCCCATATTTAGATGCGGCAACAGTGGATTTCAAGGGCGCCGCTGATCCTCAGTTTTACGCGACCTTTTCTTCGGTGCCTTCAGTTACCCCGATCTTTGAATCGTTGACTGAGATGAAGCGAAATGGCATCCACATTGAAGTCACCAACCTCATAGTGCCGCGAATCGGAGACTCCATGGACAAAATCAGAGAATTAGCCGTTTGGATGCGTGACAATTTAGGTGTGGATACGCCTTTTCATCTCTTGAAGTTTCATCCCGACTACGAAATGGCGGGCATACCTGCAACTTCCCTGTCTGTGATGGAGAAGGCATACGTCTTAGCTCGCAGAAAGGTTGGCTTGAACTATGTGTACCTCGGAAATACGCCTGGGCACCGATTCGAGCACACATACTGCCCCAACTGTAACGAGCTGCTGATAAAACGCTTCAGCTTCGAAATAGTGAAGTGGAACTTGGCAAAAGACATGCGATGCCCAGCATGCGGTCACAGCATACCTATAAAAGGAGAGCTGCACCCCGCAGCCACTGCTTATCCCTACGCCCTATTTTAAGAAAGCAGCGACCTTCCTTTCAGGCTATCATCTACTCCCACCTCGCACCACACACATCTTCCTTTGAATTCAAGTTGCAGGCACAAGCTCTCACTCCGATCCTAATGACATAAATGGTTGTCTAACGGTATTCTTTTTGATGGTCATGTATGTGGATGTTCTCAAAACCTGACGCTGCAGCCGTATTGAAAAACAAGAATGTTCGTGCAGGTCTGGCAAGATACTTGAATGTTATGCAAAACGACAATTCAGCCAAATTCACGATTGCCCAAAACCTAGCTGCTGATTTCCACACAGATGATTCCCTGAGTGAACTATGGAAGAAACATGACCAACTGCTACTCACATATGTTCATCTTGAGGAGAAAATGGACGCCTGCTTGAAAAGCCCAAAAACAAGTGCAGAACCTTCACAGTCCTTCCTAGACTTGAAGATTGGAATTGCCAATCGAATTCTAACAAATTGTCATTTCTGCGCTAGACATTGTGGCGTGAACAGAAAAGAAGGCAAATTCGGCTACTGCCGATGTGGCGCTCAAATTACTGTCTCCACCATGTTTCCGCACATGGGCGAAGAACCAGAATTGGTGCCATCTGGAACAATATTTACCCTTGGATGTACTATGCGTTGTCGCCACTGCCAAAACTGGACCATATCTCAATGGCTGGACTCTGGAGAAATCTACTCTCCAAAGCGCCTTGCGAGAGCCGTGGAATATCTGCGCAAGAAAGGTTGCCGAAATGTCAACCTCGTCGGGGGCGACCCTACACCATGGCTTGCCCAATGGCTGGAAACCTTCAAACATGTCGACGTCAACGTCCCCGTCGTCTGGAACTCCAACTCTTACTACAGCCCGCAAACAAGCAAGCTCCTCGCTGGATTCGCTGACGTTTACCTTTTAGACTTCAAATATGGAAACAATGAGTGTGCTAAACGCATATCTGAAGCTCCAAACTATTGGGAAACCTGTACCCATAATCACAGCTACGGGAAAAAATACGGTGAGTTGCTGATCCGGATCTTAGTGTTGCCTGGCCATCTAGACTGTTGCGTCAAGCCAATCCTAGAGTGGACAAGTAAAAATCTTGGTCCCACAACACGGACAAATGTTATGTTTCAATACAGACCCGAATGGCTAGCCCATGAAATTCCCGAATTACGCAGACGGCTAACCCAATCTGAAAAGGAAACAGCCATCAAACTTGCTAAAGAATTGGGACTTGTCAACGTCATAGTCTGAACAGCTTGCTCTGGCGCTCCCCTCCAAGCACACACGCAAAGATTGAGCTAACGTTTATGCAACCAAAAGCTATTTCTCTCTGAATCTATCTGGTATGTCGAGGAAGAAAAAAGTAGAGATGCCCTATTGTCCAGAATGCGGCGGCAAAATGCAATACATTTCAGCAACAAAACGCCATGCCTGTCAGAGCTGCGGACTCTCAGTCACTCATCAAGAGCTAATTGAGCTGCGACAGCAACTACGACCCAAAATTGAATCAGAAGGCGAAGAGCGCAGGAAAGCACAAAAAGAATACCTGAAATGGTGGCTTGGCAAAAAGAAAAAATGAACTAGCAGACAGTGCATAGCTTTTGAATCCTTAGTGTAGACAATTGACTTTTATTCTTTCGCTGCAACTATAACTTCAAGCTTCGTCTTCTGAAGGTTCGAAAATGGCTAAACACGTGGAAATAGTCTCCATTGGGAACGAATTGCTGATTGGAAAAACCCTCAACACAAATGCCCAGTGGCTCGCAAGAAGAATAACATCTCTAGGGCTCTGCGTGACCCGAATAACCGCTGTTCACGACGACGTTAAAGAGATCGCAACCATTTTGCGAGAAGCCATAGCCCGAAACCCTAATTTCATATTCACCACAGGAGGTTTAGGGCCAACTTTCGATGACTTGACGTTGACAGGCATTGCGGAAGCCCTCGACTCCAAGCTAAAGGTAGACGAGAAAGCCCTAATCATGGTGAAAAAAAAATACGGCGACCTCGCAAAGAAACTATCGCATAAACAGTTTGAGCTAACTCCTGAGCGAATCAAAATGGCAACGATTCCAGAAGGGGCACAGCCCCTGCCCAACCCTATAGGAACTGCACCAGCAATTGCAATTCGCCACAGCGATGTCACTGTTTTCGTCTTGCCAGGCGTCCCACCAGAGATGAAGGCCATCTTCGAAAACTCGGTCTTCTCAATTCTCAAAAAGGCTGCGGGATCCCTAATTTTTGTTGAGGCCAACCTTTGCGTTTCAGGAATCACAGAATCCGAAATAGCGCCTCTCATAGACCAGGTCATGCAGGACAACCCCAACGTTTACATAAAATCCCACCCCTTGGGCGCAGAAGGAAAACCAGAAATAGAACTCCATCTTTCCACTACAGCAAGGGATGGCGAAGTAGCCACGAACCAAATAAGCAGGGCAAAGTCACAGCTTTCAGAGGTAATCAAAGCAAAAGATGGGACAACCAAACCTGGTACTCGTATGCGTAATCCCGAAGGCGCTTCATTCTAAACGGAACCTACGCACGCGCATGTGGAGCCCATCATCTAAGGCAGCGACATACTCGTAAGTTGAGCAGTGCTAATGTTGATGATGACGATCAAACCACCGAGCCACTCCCCTTCCGAAAAAAGAAATAAGGAGGAGTGTAGATTCAAGGCTGATTGTGGGCGGTGAAGCTTCATGTTCATTGTCTTTGTTATAGGAACCGCAGGATCAGGGAAAAGCCTCTTCACTTCAGCTTATTCTGAGTGGTTGAAAGTAGAGAAACAAGATGTGGCAGCGATAAATCTAGACCCCGGTGTTGTTGCATTGCCCTATACGCCTGATTTGGATATTAGGGACTATGTCAATATAGAGAGCTTGATGAACGAACATCTTCTCGGTCCAAATGGCGCGTTGATCGCAGCAGCTGACCTCATAGCTGAGCAAGTGAAGACGCTGAGCAGGGAAATTGAAGAGCTTAAAGCTGACATTGTTCTCGTGGATACTCCTGGGCAAATGGAGCTTTTCGCTTTCAGAGCCAGCGGTCCATACATCGCCGACGGATTGACCAAAGAACCGAAGGCGATAACCTACCTTTTTGATTCGGTTTTTTCTCTCAACCCTCTAAACTACGTTGCGAACCTCTTCCTCTCGGCTGCAGTATACAATCGCTTTCTAATCCCCCAAATCCACGTCTTGTCAAAATCAGACCTACTGCCTCAAGAGCAAGTAGATAGAATAATAGGTTGGTCGGTAGATCCTGAAATGCTGACGATGGATATCGACAACCAACTAAAAGGAACGAAGCGCTTATTAGGCCTCGACATGACGCATGCCATACACAGACTGGGACTTCGTTTCCTCTTGACTCCGGTTTCGTCAAAAAGCAATGATGGAATGACAAAAATAAACGCAGCGTTCGAGCGAATTCTCACAGGAGGCACAAAATTCACAGATTAGAAGCAATGCTGCCACCTTTCGGGGAAACCATGTAATTATCTAGACTCGCCGATTAAGGCGCAAGCGATCCACCTAGATCGTCTGAAAAAACCAGTACCACCGCAATTAAGAGGCCTTTCGCGCCCTCCAACAACGTTGCATGTCGTTTTTCTATCCCTAATTTCACTTCACTGTCTCCACCTTTGATTAGCATTGCCACATTAAACGGGGCTAGCGTTAGCCTCCTTCTCCCCACCACGATTTTTCTGGGAAACGCCGCCTGAAACGTGTTCCACAATTCTCCTCATTTTCCGGAGAAGACGCAGAGCCAGCACAAACTTAAAGAATGTCAAGCTTGGCTTTAATTGTGAATCCATAGGGCCCGTAGCTCAGCAAGGATAGAAAGCCAATGTCCAAAGCACCGGGCTTTTAACCCGGGGGTCTCGGGTTCAATTCCCGACGGGCCCGCCATCCGCTGTGCGCATGCGCGCGCGCAAGGCTAAATCCTCTTTTTGAATAAAATGTGTAATCATTCAAGTTTGTATTTTACATCTGAATTAATCAAACAAAAATCTTTTACTGCATTTTAACTGAGTGGCAGGTAATGCCTAGTTAGACTCGAAGAGAAACTATCATACAGGCCACCTTGATTATAGTCAAAGGAGTATTCAAGAATTGAATAAATCATTGATTTTAAGCAGTTTTGTGGTTGCAGTAGGTTTGTTGATAGTTTTTGGATTCTTGAACTTCACTCCAATTAACTTGGACTCATTGCTCATGTTGATCAATCAGCTAAGCTATGTCGTTACCTACCTTTCTCTTGTAATCTGTCTCATGACTGTAATCATAACTTTCGTGTGGTATCCACAGGTCAGGAAGAAGTTCTCTTCACCCATTAAACATTCAGGATTATCAATACTAAAACTGCTCTTAGTCACAACCATTCTCATCATAGCCATTCAAATCTCCCTACTGTTTCTATACCCCAATCTCCTTTACCAAATATCCTTTTACCTATTTTTCATCTCAATATTCATGTTCACAATTCGAAACTCGATTACTCTTGGAGGCGCGTATCTTCATAAAAGACATGAAAAAAATGACTCAAGCTATGATCTTACGGAAAATCCAGTATTGGTTACCGTGATTGTTCCTGCCTATAATGAAGATAAGGCTCTTGGGAAAACCGTTGAATCTCTTCTCAAACTGTCCTACCCGAATAAAGAGATCATTATTGTAGATGATGGATCGACAGACAGAACCTTGGAAGTTGCTAGAAATTATGCCAAAAACGGTGTAATAAAAGTGGTGACAAAAGCAAATGGTGGAAAGTGGGATGCTCTGAACACAGGAATCAAAGCTGCAAAAGGAGAATACATCGTCTGTATCGACGCTGATACCGTTCTTGATCAAAACGCCATCCAACACTTGGTAAAGCATTTCAGAAATCTTAGAATTGGGGCTGTGGCTGGAAATGTAAAAGTGGGAAATCGAAGGAGCCTTTTACTCAAGCTTCAAGCTCTCGAGTATGTTGTGGGAATTAATCTTCACCGAAGAAGTGAAGCGTATTTACAGAATGTCACGGTTGTGCCAGGACCCATTGGGGCGTTTCGAGCATCTGTACTTAACGAGGTGGGCTTATTTGAAGGAGATACCTTTGCTGAGGATGCAGATATTACATTCAGGATCTTGAAGGCAGGGTATAGAACAGTCTATGAACCACGAGCTTTCGCTTATACAGAAGCTCCAAAATCCATGGTAGGTCTAGCCAAACAGAGATACCGATGGTATAGAGGGAGTCTCCAAGTTCTATCGAAGCATAAAAACATGGCTTTCAACACGAAATATGGGCGGACTGGCACCTTTGTCATGCCATGGAGGGTTCTCAATGGAGTTATCTACCCGTGGTTTATGTTCTTCATGCTGATGTGGCTACTCGTCTTCTGCTTCAACCCCATCTCACCATACACAATCTATCAGCCTAGAATAGGAGGGCAACCCGAATGGGCACAAGGTGGATCATCACTTGGTCGGGGACAAGGCCCTCCCAGTGGTACGACCCTGATCGGCATTTCGATTGACTTTTTCCAAGCTATTCCTTACATCTACGTTTTCTGGTTCTTGGCGTTCATTATTCTGGAAGTCGCTGTGACCGCCTATGCTCTATCTCTGGATATTAGAGAAAAACGAAGTCTATTGTTATACACTGTGCTCCACAGACTTTCTTTCCTCTACATTTTGGATATTATAAGAATGTTAAGCCAGCTTGAAGAAGTGTTTCACTACCCTATGAAATGGGAGAAAATGGAACATCACGGAACAGCAACTATCTAGAAGAAAGCAAATGCGCGGCGCTCGCGCATCAAAGAGCTCAAGAATTGCATTATCGTTCGGGTGGATCAGCTAGTGAAAGAGGCTTCTTTCTGAAGCACACAACTTCACTATGTGCCAAACAACGAGTACAGATTCGAATAGAAAAAAAGAAGGTGAAGGGATGTAGCATAAATTCACCCCGTGGGATTCAAACCCTGACGGGCCCGCCACAACATTTTTGCACGCCTTCTGAGAGATATTGTGAGGCGTGATATATTTTCCGGATGAAACACTGTTGATATACCAATTTGGATAGAAGAGATCAGGTGTCGCCCTTTGAGAAAGCCAAAGAAAGCAAAGCCGCCGCTCAAAGAGAGCTATACTATTTTTCATGCGTTATTTGAAGCCGTGAGGAACAAGGAACGAGAAAAGAAACAGGGAACCTCTGGGCTTCGTGGGTGAAGCTTACGGGGATTTCCTCCATTATTTCGCGAAATGTACATTCATGGACTACGTTTCATCTTGGTTTCTGTCAAAGCAGCAATTAATTGAAAGAAAACAGAGCCATTCTGATCATTGCTGAGAGGAATTGCGGAGGGATATGCCTTTCCTCTCAGCTCTGTGACGCCTTCTCCTTTACTCCCTTCTGGAGGCATTCATTATATTCTCCGCCGACAATAAAGGGATTGTTACGCAGATTGTAATATGCCTTAGCCGTATTATTGTCAAAGTTTTCAGCATTCCAAGAAGAAGCACTTGACTTTTAGGATGCCGTTGCATTAGCCCTGTTGATGAAAAATGCTTGAGGATATGGCTCTCTCTGCAGCCCAGCTGCTTGTGATACTCTTTTGGACAACGCTTGTTTTTATTGTGTTCTGGGGGGCGTGGTGGCTCCGCTCGTTGCGGAGTGCCAAGGGCAAAGAGTAAGGGCTGTGTGTCACGCTAAGAAGTCGAGAGACTTCTGCTCGGTTAGATATACGTCAGGATCAAGCTTCCACGATTTGATGTCGAATTCCCCTCTCGTTTGGGCAAGTTGTTCTATGAAGTTGCCTGCTTCTAGTTCTCTCCACCATGCTTCGCCATGATTATTAGAGAGTCTTTCTTTCATCGCTGCAACCCTTACCGATGCGATCACATAACTTGGAGAGTACATGTCGTAGTTAGGCATCACATGATGCAGTATCCAATAATTGCCCGGTGTTTCAATAAAGAACCGTTTTGTCAGTTCTTGCCATCTCTTTGCAGCTTGATCTACTGTGTAATTTCGTTTCCAAAACTCCATTTTCATGATACTGTTGGCAGCGTAGAAGGTTAGGAAAGCCAGATTCATGAATCTCACTCGATCGACAATTTCTGTGACGGCTTTTTCCTTAAGCTTCAGGTCTTGTCTTAGGAATAATGGGTTTTCTATAATGCTTTCTATGAGTATGCTAAAAGTTTCTGCCACACTCATAGGCACAATGTATCGTTTCCAGACAGAGTCGTGGGGAAGTGCGCTCTTGCCATGAATGGCGTGTCCAAATTCGTGGAAGAGACTTCCAAAATCTGGGAAGGGAGAAACTTTTCGGTAGAGTATCCTGACATCATTTGGAATTTGAATGCCCCAGCAGGAAGCGCTTGGGCTCTTGTTTGGACGATCCTTGCCGTCGACGTTGATGGTGGAAGGATCGAAGCCTAAGTTTGTCAAGAGCTGGAGAACCTCGTTTAGAGGATTTTTCTCTTTCAAGTAATTGTCCAATGGTTTGTAGATGCGCCCACGCCACGTGTAGAAGTCATCGTAGTACTCTGTTGTCGCCTTCTGGAGGACTTGCGGCGCGAGCAGCGCTGCTCCGCCTAAGAATGTTTGTTTAGCTCCATCGCCCAGTTTTTCGAGAAGGTCTATTAATTTGTCGTAGGAGATTTGCTCGAGCTCTAGGTAGCTGTCTAAGGGTGTAAGACCATACTGCCGATAGACTTCTCTTGTGATTCTCATCCGTTCTTCCACGTGCTTGGCAATTGACGGAGCTTTGGCGACAAACTCGTCGAAGACTTGCTTGCGTTCTTGAGCATTGTCGATTTGAGAGTTGAACTGGCGCCAATTTCCCCAATTAACCTTCTTCCCGTCAACGCGGTGTTTTTCGGTGGAGATGCTTTCCATCCGCTGATCGTGAAAATCCAGTTCAACTTCAAGCCTTTCAGCTTCAGCGATTGTGCCTATAGACGCTAAGTACATGCTCCTTGGATTGGCGAATTTTTCTAGGAATTCTTTACTGATTTCCGTCAGTTGCTGGGCAAGCTTTTTCATAAGCTCGCGGTCGTAAGCCAATCCTGCGTTTTGATTGTAGTATTGCTCTGAAAGTTGACTGCCAAGCTTTTCATATCGCAATGCGAGTTCGTTCAAGCCCAAATCGGTATTTCTCCTTTTTGAGAGCTATTTATCTTGAAGAGATATAATGGTTTGCGCATCAGACTCACACCGAGAAGTACATTCGCACCCCGCTTTGCCCTCCAATTAGTCAACGATGAACCATGTGTCAGCGAAGTGTGAGGATAAATTTTAAGTAGCAGCCTCTGGCTTATGGGTTTTGGCGTCTTGGCGCAAGGCAGCCCTGGTAGTATAGTCCGGTCACAAGGAGTGTGTTCCTCAATGCCGGAATAGTATAAGCGGCTGTCGCCCGCTCGACACTACAGAGAGCATCTGTAACGAGAACCGGGTTCAAATCCCGGCCAGGGCGCCAACACAAGCTTCCAATCCCGAGAAAATTCCAATGTTTTTAGGAAGAAAAGAGCGTCGACTGTTACAAAGTATGGATCTAGCGGGCGATTGAAGACCATCACAGTATTAAACAGCCACAGGAGATTCTTCCAGCAGGCAATGAGAAGTTGTTAGAATTTGCGGAGCACATTGAAGCCACTAGAAAAAGCCTAGTTAGACAAGACGGACTGTTGAGAACGCCTCTTATTTGGATAATAACTTTTTAGCGACATCAACACATGCCATAGCGTCTTCAGCATAAGCGTCGGCTTCGATTTCTTCGGCCCAGGCCGCCGAGACCGGAGCCCCCCCTATGATCACCTTTACCTGTCCTCGAAGTCCAACTTTTTTGAGAGCGTTGATCACCTCAGCCATCTTCACCATGGTTGTCGTCAGCAAAGCTGACATTCCGATGATGTCTGGTTTGACTTCCTTCGCCTTCTCAACAAACTTTGATGTTGGCGTATCACATCCGAGGTCGTGAACCTCGAAGCCGTTGACAGTGAGCATTGTGGCTACGATGCTTTTACCGATGTCGTGGATGTCCCCTTCGACCGTTCCAATAATAACTTTACCCAGAACCTTTCTGGACTTCCCCTTTGCTAAAGCTGGCTCCAGTATAGCTAGGGATTCTTTCATAGCTTGAGCTGCTATCATCAACTCTGGAAGGAATATCTCCTCAGCTTCAAATTTGTCTCCTACAATACTTAGACCCTCTCCTAAGCCTTGCTCAATTGCTATAAGTGGGTCAAAGCCAGTTTCTATGACCTCTTTAGCAACTGCAACCGCTCCCTCAACGTCATAGTTTAGGACAGCTTCCTTAAGTCGCTTCAAAACATTTTCCGCCATTAAACAATCCTCCCGGACGATAGCGTCTTGGCAAAAGAATACATATTTGCTTTATATAATTTCCTACTAAACATCTTTTTGAAAGTGATATTGCCTGATGCGGGTGCAAACTGCAAGATCGCGTGCACATCTCGTTTAGGCTTGAACTTGATACCTAGGTCCTCCATGCGCACGCGTATGAATACCGTGAGGGCTAAAAGCGGGCTTTCTCCAGTGTTTCAACGAATGCGGGAAACAGCTTGTATAATGGATGCTTCTTGGACAAAGGTTTTATTCCAAAATCTATTCTGACTGACGTCGCGATTATTGCGTCAATTGCTGCACTTGCTGGGATCACCCAGGACGCTGATTCTATTGGACCATAAAGCAGGTAATCAGCTCCAAGGGCTAAAGGCACAACCTCCACACTTGCCCAGCAAGCTTTGAGTATGTCCGGTCCCCAACGTCTTGCCTCCTTCCAAACTGAGGCGGCGTTTCCGGGAGAGCCGCCCACAGGGAGGCCGAGTTTTTCTTTCACAAAGAAACATGCTTTGGCCCCCACTCCTATGCTTGGAATATAAGTGAAGAGGGTTGTGTCCACCAATGGTTTCTCTATGCCGGCTTCTTCCGCTATTTTTAGTAATCCCTTCTGTTTTTGGGTTCCTTTTAGGAGTGATACAACGCCTTTTGGAGTGCGATCCTTTACGTTGTAGGCAAGCAAGATGGCTGCTTTTACCTTTGATTCCTTAATGGCGGCAATTTCGCTTTCGTCAGGTGGTGGAGTGGGCATTATGCTGTTGTAAATGGTTCTGTCTGCTAGGCCAACTTCAGCTATATGTGTCAGCGCTGCGATTCTCACCTCGGGAAGCCAAGCGTCAAATGAGATCAGAGAGTCTGTAAATTCTGAAACAAAATCGACATATCGAAGTGCTGACTGAACCGTCGTTGCAACGATATCCACGCCACAAGGGTTGCCCGTAAGATCAGAAAGTTCATCTTGCACATTGAGAAGTGCCTCCGCCTCTTTTTTGTCAAAGATGCCCCTTTTCTCATCTTTTACGATTTTATGTCCTTCATAGAAGGTGGTTCCAATCAATAATGTGGGGAGTTCTCCTGGCTGCCCTCCAACCTTTGCTTCTCCTATTTTGAAGATTTTTTGCTTAGCTTCGAACTTGAACATGGGGGCTCATCTTTCTAGTCATCACTTAATACGACCCAGCCTTCGTAGCAGGTTTGCTGTGTCCGGATACCTGTCTAGGTTCTTGTGAGGGAAGAAGAGAGCATCTAGATATTCCTTCTGGAAGTCTTCGTCTGCGGCCAACTCGTGATATTTCACGGTTGTCGCTATCTTTTCAGCGTATTCCCTCTCTTCTTTTGATATTAGACACATTCTTGCGCCGGTGCCGGCGATGTTACCGACAAACTCAACTCTTTCTAATGGTAATTCAGGATACATGCCGATGGTCCTAGCGTTCTCAGGGTCGATGTAGTTGCCAAAGGCCCCTGCCATAAACAACTTGTTTATGTCGCTCTCCGTAACGGTTTCTTTTCTTTCCTCTCCCAGTCTCTTCATCAGGATCTCGGCGCCAGTTCGCATCGCGGCTTTCGCTTTTTGCAGTTCTCTTATATCGCCTTGGGTTATTGTGATGTCAGTGTCGGTAGCTGTTTCGGGTTGCGGTACCAACACAAATTCGGGAATTCCCTTTAGCCCCCTTCTTAGCCGGTCTGTCTCCTTGGCCATTTCGGAGACAAATTTGCCTGTCAGATCTATCAAACCTGCCTTGAGAAGCTCGGCTGGGACATCTACCAAGGCTGACCCACACAGACCAACAGGGGGCTTCTCTTCTATGGTTCGATAGTTGACCTCAAATGTTTCAGGGTCGATGCTTACTCTCTCGATGGCTCCGGTTGCAGCCCTCATTCCGTGTTTGATTTGCATGCCTTCAAATGCCGGTCCAGATGCGCATGAGTCAACCATGACTAGATCCTTGTTTCCTAGGTCGATCTCCGTGTTTGTTCCAATGTCAAGCGCCAGACAAATCTCATCAGAGTCCAACATTCTCGTGGCTAGGATGACCGCCACGTTGTCCGCCCCTACAAATCCCCCGATGACTGGAGCATAATAGGCGTTCGCCCTTGGATGGGAGACTAACCCAATACTGCTAGCCCTGATATCAACTCCTCTCCGCAGCACCGGAGGGTAGGGCGCAAACGCGACATACCGACCATAGATGCCGAGGAAGCAAAGCTGCATTGCTGTGTTGCCAACACAGCAGATCTCGTAGATCTCACTTGTTTTCACGTTGGACTTTTCGCAGCACTCCTCGATCATCTCGTTAATTCCGGACACTACAGCTGCCTGGAGTTCTTCGACGCCTTTTTGGCCCTCCAACATCTGATGACTTATCCTCGACATCACTTCTTCGCCCAAAGGGATCTGGGGATTCATCCTAGCGGCAACAGCGACAACCTTCCCAGTGTTAAGGTCCATTAGGAAGCCTGCAAGCTTTGTGGTTCCAACATCGACGGCGAAGCCGAAGCATCTGTCAGACGTGTCTGAAGGCTCAATGTCAATGATCTTGTTCTTCCATTTAACTGCAGTAACTGTCCAATCCGCATCTCTCAGTTTATTGGCAAGGTCTACAGCTACTTCGAAATTGAGGTCCAACTCTGTGGGGAGGTTGTACTTCGCATTTAACGCGTCTAGAAGTCTATCTTCGTCCGATCGGCTGTCGTGGAGGGTTGGCTCTGGCAGTTTTACAGGATACTTTCTGACAAATGGATTGAGTTGCTCTACCAGGACTTCGAGACCTGCTGTCTGCAACCTTTGCTTTCCAATCCTGCTTCTCTCTGGAACATAAACTGAAACGGTAGTAGTTGGCATAGTTTGGCATGCAAGCCTATAACCTGCCTCTATCTCTTCCTCCGTGATGTGCTTCAGCTCCTGCTCTGTGAAGGAGTTCAGCCCTTTCATGCCTTTTTCGATTTTGACTTTGCATTTTCCGCAAGTACCTTTCCCCCCACAAAGCGAAGATAGGTCGATACCCAACGCCTTAGCAGCGTCAAATATACATACGCCTTTTTTGAACCACTCCCTCTTTCCGTATGGAAAAAATAAAATTTTTATGTGTCCGGACCTCTCGACTTCCTCTCTCAGAGTCAACGTCATTCACCAGCTTGACTTCCCCTTTTTTTTCTCTTCCTTTCCATGAGCTTTACTGCTTCCTTAATTTCTTCAACCAACGTCTTTACTTTGTCCACTGCTTCAACCGCGTCCTTGCCGTAAGCATCTGAGCCTATTCTCGACCTCCACTGCTCAGTGACTGTGCCGCCACCTATAATGGTCTTAACTTTTCCTTTCAGACCCTTTTTCGCCAACTTATCCTCAACATCCTTTATGGACACGAGGGTTGGCGTCATCATGGTCGACATCGCTATGACCCCGACATCTCCCTCAGAGGCTTTTTCAACGAACTCTGAGGTTGGCACGTCTACACCTAGATCGACCACTTCGTATCCCGCCGCTGTGAGCATTGCTTTCACAATGTTCTTTCCAATGTCGTGGATATCTCCCTCCACCACACCAAGAACAATTTTTTCCTTTTTCTCAGCCCTCTCTGTTTTCAAAAGCGGAAGAAGGAGCTCCAACCCGGCGTACATAGCTTCAGCTGATAGGAGCATTTCGGGGAGGAAGTATTCTTTGTTCTCAAATTTGTCACCGACCACCTCCATAGCCTTTGATAATCCTTCCGTGATTACCTTCATGGGGTCAATTCCTGCGTCTATGGCATCTTGAGCTGCCTTTGCGCAATCTTCGGTTTCCCCCAAAATCACCGCTTGTCTAAGCCTCTCAAAGATTTCTTCTTTTTTGCCCATTTTCATCATCATTCCTTAATGGGGAAAGTCTTCAATGAGGAATAGGAATTTGTTAATCCTCCTCTTTTTTCCATCGCGGCGGTGTTCCATACTCAATGGCGGTGTTCACGAACGCCCTTATGTGTTCTGTCGATGTTTCTATCCAATAGTCACACCCCGGAGAAACCATGTCTACACCGTCCGCGACAACCTTTTTGACCCTGCTCCTAATTGCATCTATTGATGAGTTGTGTATGATGTTATAAGGGTCAACGTTTCCGCCTATTACATAGCCAGCTCTATGTTCGTCGGCTATCTTCCTTGCCTCAGACATTGGCGTTCTTTGCTCTATTGTGATAGCTTCAGCCCCACAGTCTATCATTGAAGTGATGACTTCAAGCCCTCTGCTTATCAGGGTCCCGCATATGTGGAGGACTCTGGGCGGCTCCGTCATACCTATTAACTCGGTGAGGTGGGGCTTGACAAACTGGTCAAAGTGTTTTGGTGAGATGTTGTCGAGAGAGGCTCCCTCCTCTGTGAAAACTATTACGTCAGCTCCTGCCTCCTTAAACGCATTTGCCACTGCAGCATAATATGGGTTAAGCGTCTCATAGATACGATGAATTCTCTCAGGCTCTTTTATCATGTATTTGTGGAACTCAGCCGGATCGATCAAATAGCCCCCGGCACTAGTCAATGGACAGGTAACAATGCCTGTTACTGGAACCTTCCCTCCATATTTCTTCTTCAATATTCTTATAGCCTTGATGCAGACTGGAATTCTCCCTCTCTTGGCAAATTCGGTGGGATCATCTGGGATATCCATCTCGTAAATGTCGGTGGCAATGAATCTCTTAACCGATATCCACTTTATTTTCCCCTCGAAATACTCGCAAGGTGCCCCAAGAGCCTCTGCCTCCAAGGTCATGTCAAACGGCACAGACATGTTTTCGTTTCCGGTTAGCTCGTAAACACCCGCCGCCAATCTAGCCATTGTCTCCGGATCCTTATGGGCTTTCGGCCAATACGCATCAAATATCTTCATGCTATCTAAAGTAAACGTTCGAGTGGAACACCAAACTGGAAGTCGGTCGGCATCTTCTTTCCTTCCCTCTAGGAAAGCCATCAATCTTTCGTGAGGATTCATTTCTTCTCAACTGTATCTGTTTCTGTAGTGCCCGGACTCGCAAATGTCCGTTAAAGGTTTTAAGCCCATGAATCTTATATAAAGTCGGTGTCTGAAATGGGCATGCCCATAAAAAAGAAGACGTATGACATTAAAAGTAGTATAGGCGATAGCTTAGAGGTTAGGGTTGAAAAGGTAGGCACGGGAGAGAAGGCGGACATCCTTTATAGAATAACTCGTGGCAAAGATAGACGAGTTGCTGTTCCGGACACTGTTGTACTCTTCAAGGCGGAGCTAGAGGAACTAAGCGGGCTTCTGAAGGAAGATTTTCTGAAGAGGGAGTTTCAGAATTAGGGCTAACGTCACAGTGCAGCGCTTTTGAAACATTATCGTAGGGCTAGAAACGTTTTTACCGTTACTAGGCTTGAGCAGAATCAGCCGTTGAAGAGCTGCATTTTATGGTGTTAGAGTTCCCTGTCTGGTGCAAGCTTTTACAAGGGCTTCTATATGCTTCGTAGGTGTTTCTATCCAGAAGTCGCATCCTGGAGCCACCACGCTGACTCCCTCCTCTATACACCTCTTCACAGCCTCGCTGATCCTTTCAACAGGACCCTGATGTATTACTCCATAAGAGGGAACGTTTCCAATTATCGGATATCCAGGCCTGATTCTGTCAACCTTTTCCCTCGCCTCCTTAATGGGAGTTCTCTCATCTACCGCTATGGCGCTTGCACCGCACTCAACCATCTTGTCCAAGATCATCAAAGCAGAACCACATATGTTTAGAATCGTGGGCGACTTTAAACGGCTGATAATCTCCTTCAGATATGGCTTAACGAACTCGTCGAAATGCTTCGGAGAAATATTATCGTTAGAAGCACCCATACCATGCAAAGTGATGATGTCGGCCCCGGCATCTCTGTACAAATTCGCTATTTCAACATAGACATCAATAGTATCTTTAAGAAACTGATGAGCCTTCTCTGGCATCTTCCTCAGCCACTTCAAGAATGTGATGCTGTCAACCAAGTAGCTACTGATACTTGTAAACGGTGGAACCATGTAAGCGTTCACCGGAACCTTACCTCCAAATTCCTCCGTCAATTTTTTGATCGCCTCGACAACGATGGGAACTCTTCCAGTCTTTGACACATCCTTTGGAAACTTGAGATCGGAAGGATCTTTCACAAGGAATTCCCTAACTGACGGCCACTTTATCCTGTCTTCATGAAAGTCGATCACAGCACCCAAAACCTCTGCTTCAACCGTCATGCAGAATGGAACCGATACGTTGTCGAGATCACACAATCTGTGGGCCGCTGAGCCAAGCTTGGCCATTTTCACGGGATCTTTATGGGCAGCCGGCCAATAAGCGTCGTAAGCCTTCATAAACTCAATCGTACAAACGCTGGCAGAGTTCATGCAGGGGAACCTATCAACATCCTCTTCTTTCCCGCTCAGGATGGACATCAACCTCTTGTATGGCGTCACTTTTCATCACACGTAGTAATCCTGGCATTGTTTATGTGACTTTCTCCAAACATGTATGTATGCAGGAGCTGTTCTAACCACAGGGGACAAACGAAAGTTTGCTTCGCTTGGTCTACTCCTTAGCGGCTTCGACCATAGCCTTGATGTTATCGATCGGCGTTATCGGAGAGAAACCGCATCCCGGTTCAAGAAAGTCGACGCCAGACTCGAGGGCATTTCTCGCTTCTTTTTTCACGTCTTCGGCGGATCCGAAAACCAAAGTACTCTTAGAGGAGACGTTGCCCAAGATCTTGACATCGCCTACAAGTGGTCTTATTTTGGCAACATCCACGACTTCATCGATGCTTATCCCATCAAAATCAGTTTCAACCATGTCAGATGTTATCATCTCAGCTCTCCCACAGATGTGTAGCAGCCTCGGTCCACCTAGGCTCTCGGCGATTTTGGTCAAAGCTGGCTTGACAAACTGCTTGAAGGCGGCAGGACTTATCAATTCGGGCGACGCTGTTGGGTCGCTGACTTGCACTATGTCCGAGCCCGCTCGGTATTGGGCTTTGGCGTATTCCACGATGAAATCTGTGACCAAGGCAACGAATTCTTTCACATAGTCAGGCTTTCTTACAGTCCAAATCAGAAGCTTCTCTACTCCCGCTAATTCGCCAGCTAGCGTGAAGGGTCCGAGCGCAAGGCTTGAAATCGGCAGTGAATCTCCCACCTCCTTTCTAATTATCCTAATGGCTTCCAACACAACAGGAATTCTGTCCATCTCAAGCAGATTCTCTGGCATCTTTAGGTCTTCGGGCTTTTCGAAGGGATGAGTCCGTACAGCGGGAACACTCTGAGGACTTGCCCCCCAGCGAATCTCGCATCCCAAAGCCTCGGGTTCTACCACAAAGTCAAATGGTACTCTAATGTTCTCGATTCCAGTCAATTCATGACTGGCTATGGCAAGCCTCGCCATCTTCTCTGCGTCCTTATGGGCCTCGGGACAATGTGTATCAACAGCGTCTTGCACATCAACCGTTACGGTTCCCCCACAGCCTGCAAGCGAGGTCACCGGAACCCTATCCACCGCCCCACCCAATAAAGCGGTCAAAACCCTTCTCTTGCAGCTAAACTGCCTCAACCTCTTTCACCCATTCTTTCTTTTTGTGTTGCCCACTTAAACCTAACCCACAGAGGACTCAGTTCGATCTAGGTGCAAACAGTTCGAGCAACAAATTAATCGAGCCCAATTGATTTCTTCCACTTTGTTACGTCTCGACCTACATTAGGAGGCCGAAACTAAAGGCAAGGTCGATATTTTGTGTTGTTTCATTATGTCCCTCACAACATCTTCTAAATCATTTTCAATGTCATGCGGAAGTGGCTCAGGCTTGTGTTCTTTCAATGTTTTCTCTACGATCACCCTTGCCCTTTGAACAATATCTTTTGATCCGGCTGCCTTCCATGCTTTCCACTCTCGTCGATCAATGATTTCAGAGGGCATGAATTGCTCTTTCCTAAACCATTGCAGCGTGTGTTTTTCAGCCAAGTACATTCCACCTGGACCTACCTTCCTTAACAAGTCGGCAGCAAGGGTTTCGTCGTCAACTCTGACACCGTTCACCAGTCTTAGGGCCATACCGCAAATCGTGTTGTCAATAACAAGCTTCTCTAAGCTTTGACAGCTCTCAAAGTTTAGCATGCCCGGCCCCGACATAACATTAATCCCGGCAAGTGCCCCAAGCACTATTCCAATTCCAGATTCAAACCCGCATTGTGCGTCAACGACTTTTGTGTCGCTAAGTCCAAGGTACATGTGAGTCGGCAGCCCATAATATTTCCCAATTTGAGCATAGGAGCAGCCGAGCATGATGGTCTCTATGGCTCCGAGGCGAGCTGTGGCGTATCTTTGGTCAAATGTTGTTGGTGAACCGCCATAGATGACTGGAGCTCCTGGGTTCGTCAACTGAGCCATCACGAGACCGCTAAGGAATTCAGCGTTATGCTGAACAAGAGACCCAGCCAGCGTTGCTGGACCAGTAGCGCCTAGTTGGGGCATCGGGACAATTTCAGCGGGGATACGAAACTTGGCACAGTCAATTAGGTCCTGAGAAAGAAGTTCACTCCACTTCAACGGTGCTGAGGGACACGTGTCAAAAATTGCCATCGGTTTTCGAGCCAACTCCTTTTCGCCTCCAACCACAGCCTCAAGCATCCGTTTCATATCATGAAGGCCATCAACGCTAAATGTACCGGTAACTATTGGTTTAGGAGAATTCTTCAGAACAACAAATAGGCGGTATCGATCGACGATACCCACAGGGACATCCGAGACTACCAACGCCGTGCTTTGAGCCTGCACATATTCTAAAGCGTCGGTCAACCTGACGAGGTCAGCCAAATCTCTTGATAATGGATGTCGAGTCTCATTTGTCTTGGAGTCGAGAATGAACAACGCTGCTGAGCCTGGATTGTAAGTAATTTTATTCCTTTCGAGAACTCGGTCGTGCTTTCCATCGCGACTGTAAAGCCTAATGGTCGAGGGCGCTTTGACTAGAGATTCCTTCACGAGATGTTGAGGAATACGAGCGAGTTTGTTATTAGAGTCGACCTCAACCCCCGCATCAGCAAGTAGTCTCAATGCTGTGTCATTGTAGATTTTGACACCAACATCTTCCAAAAGCTTCGTAGAGGCGAGGTGGATGGATTCGACTTCGTCTCTGGACAGCAGTTGGAGTCGTGGAACATTAGAGAAAGAGAATTTTGACATTGAACTCCCTCTTCTTTTAGCTTTTCCTGTATGGGATCCTAATAAACTTCTCCTGCAACTTTTTAACACCTTTATGAATTCTTCACAAACCATCCTTCTCTTTCGTTTAGGATCTGCTACTCCCCTCAGCCTTTTCCAATTCCTTTCCAGCCTTCCACCATAACGAAGTTTCCAATGCCCGCAAACCCAAATAGTTCTGTGCGCGTTTTGCGCATCTAACATCAGAGAAGGTCGATTTCGTCTTGTATTGCCTTCCGCACTTCTTCTTCTGAAGCCGGACCAGGCAGTTTGATCTTGCCATTGATCAGAGGTTCCGAGGTTCCGTATTTCTTAACGTTTTTCAAAGTAGACTCGATCTCGACAAGCTTGACCTTGTCCCCAAAGCTTTGAGCGACGCTTCTAATAAGTTGATGCATATGAGCGCCGACAGGACAAAAGAAGTTATCGAATAGAGTCACTTCAACCGCATCCTTCGAAGGCGTATAGTTCAGCTGTAAAACTTTGACAGAGACATTTTCTTTCGCAAGTGGGAAATACATAATTCTATAGAACGGCGCGTGCTCCGCCACTATTCGGAATCCTTGTTTACGGAAAAGTTCATAATACATCCACTCTTTGAGGTCTGTTGCAGGAATCATTATGCCCTTCAATCCTCGTTCCTTCAGATCAACCTTCATGTAGTCAAACATCATTCTGCCATAACCCTTATGCATGTACGCTCGTCGCATTTCAGTGCAATAGATGCAAGCCACTCTTGGCTCGACCTCGTATGGAATAAGCGCCTTCTCTGAATTCGCATAGTAGATGTGACCGACGACATTCTCACCATCAAGTAGGTGATAACCTTCGACATGCTTGCCCAGGTTACTCTTCAACCACTTCCTCGACACTGGCAGAGATTCACTCCAAGAAGCATTGGACGGTACTTCCTTCATGCAGCAGTAGGTCGCCTCCAAATCGCTCGATGTCAACTTTATAACTTTCACCCAGTTCACACTATTCAGATACAATACTCCGTGCTCTTATAATTAGTTCGCGATGTCAATCATACACTCAACTAGGCGTGCGCTGCAACGTGGACATTTCATGATGTTGCCACAGTAGCACAAGCTTTTCATAGGAAAAGCTGTGTATTCAGATGAGTTTGAGGAGGTGAAAAAGTGACTGAAATCAGGCAGGTTTACCGGTGTGATGTGTGTGGAAACATAATCGAGGTTTTACATGAAGGAGCTGATTCGCTTGTGTGCTGTGGCCAGCCAATGAGTTTACTGGCTGAAAAAACCACCGATGTTGGCTTGGAAAAACATGTCCCAGTAATCGAAAAGGCCGGAAACGAAGTTACAGTCAAAGTCGGTAGCATTCCTCATCCCATGGAACAAAACCATTACATTGAGTGGATAGAGATAGTTGCTGATTCAACATCTTGCAGGAAATTCCTGAAGCCCAACGAAAAACCGGAAGCTGCGTTCGAAACAAAAGCAGGAATGCTGAAAGCTCGAGAATACTGCAGCATCCATGGTCTTTGGAAGAGCCAATGACGTTTGAAGGCGCACGCGCAAGCATTATATTGAAAAGAAGACTATCCGTCTATGGCGATCAATATGGCCGAACCAGCAAAGGCGTTAAAATCAGATTATGATCTGTTGATGGCAAAAGCAAAGGACATCATCATTATTGGGTCAATTCAATCTCTCGCCAGTTGGGACATGGAAACTAAAATGCCCCCTAAAGGAATAAAGCAGCGAAGCCAGCAACTCGCCATTCTCAGCCAAATTGAACATCAAATGACCACCAGTTCTGAAATCGGCACTCTGCTCTCAAAAATTGAGAAACACGTTGCCTATGAAACTTTAGGTGAGCTGCAAAAAAGAAACGTATACCTGATGAAGAAGCAGTATGACGAGCAAACCAAACTTCCAGAAAAGCTTGTTGTCGAGACTGCTCGACAGCAGGCCCTCACAACTGACACGTGGAAGAAGGCGAAGACAGCAAAAGATTTCTCCATGTTCAAACCAGAACTCGAAAAACTGCTCGCCCTGAGAAAGGAAGCCGCCAAGATTCTCATGGAAGTAAAAGAAACCAGAACTCCATACGACGCGTTGATTGATGTCTTTGAGCCAAGAATGACCTCTGAGATGATTGCCAAAATTTTTGGAGAACTGCGAGAAGGGCTTGTTAAGATCATTAAAAAATGTGCAACCGCCCCGGAGAAACCCCAAGCATCAATCCTCATGCGCAAGATTCCGCCAAATGTGCAGCAGAAAATTTCGGACGAGCTTGCCCAGTTTATTGATTATGATGTGAAATCTCCTAAGGCGGGAGGACGAATCGATGAGACTGAGCATCCGTTCACGAACGGCTACTATGACGACATACGGATTGCAACTCACTACTACGAAAACAACCCAGCATCTTCTTTGTTCTCAGTGTTGCACGAGGGCGGACATGCGATTTACGAACAGAACCTCAATCCAGAATGGCTCTACCAGCCGGTGGGCATGGGAGCTTCATTCGGGTTTCATGAGTCGCAGTCACGTTTTGTCGAAAACATCATTGGACGCTCAAGGGAGTTTTGGACCTACTTCTATCCGAAGCTCAACCAGCTCGCAAGCAACGCTTTTTCGGATGTGGCCCTAGATGATTTTGTACGGGCAATCAACCAAGTTAAGCCTTCCAAGATCCGTGTTGAAGCCGATGAAGTTACTTATTGTCTTCACATCATCATCCGCTTTGAGATTGAACGTGAGTTGATCGCCAACAAAATCGCTGTAGCAGATCTTCCAGAGATTTGGAACCGAAAATACCACGACTACCTTGGCGTGGAAATCCAAAACGACTCGGAAGGTGTTATGCAAGACATCCACTGGGCAAGTGGGTACTACGGCTACTTTCCAACATATGCGCTGGGCAATATATACAGCGGACAGCTACTCACCAGATTGAGAAAGGACATACCTATCTGGCAGGACCAAATTAGAACTGGCGACTTTCTCCAAGTGAAAAAATGGCTGACCGAGAATGTTCATCAGCACGGAAACCTATACGACCCAGCTGACCTCATCAAGAGAATAACTGGTGAGTCACTAAATGTCCAGCCTTACCTCAAATATTTGGACGAGAAGTGCGCTTGGATTTATGGGTACTAGCGATGTTAGCGTGCGGCTCAGAATAAAATTTGGCAAGGCACATTGCTACCTTCAAAAGCCGTGGCAATTTCCTTCTTCTTCTCTTTGAAGAATGTGTCAGTGAGCGCGTATTCTAATCCATATTTTTTGTAGACCCAGTCGGCATAATGGTAGTTCATCTTGTCGATTAGCACGTGATCGACCTTGTTGCATAGAAGGGTCACTAATTTTTCTGCTCCTGGAAGGAGCGGCGCAATCATCGCGAAGGTCTCAACCCCTGCACCGTTTAGTCTCTCCAATGCTTCAATTCTCTCTCGGATTGTGGGTGAGTTGGGCTCGAAAATTCTCCTGAAATTCTCGTTTGCAGTTGTGACCGTAAGCCCTACTTCAATCTCTCTGAATTGCCTCAGCAGATCCAAGTCCCGCAACACAAGCGGCGACTTCGTTTGGACAGTAACCGGCCAACCTTGCTTCAACAAGACCTCTAGACACATTCTGGTTATTTCATATTTCTTCTCGACAGGTTGGTATGGATCACACACTCCACTCACCCAAACTCTCCCAAGCTTTTTCCTTCGGACTTCACGATTCAACAGAGTTGCCGCGTTTACTTTGATGTCGACAAACGTGCTCCATGGTTCTCTATGACCAGTGAATCTTTTCATGAAATGGGCATAGCAATAAGTGCATCCATGTTCACAGCCGACATAAGGGTTTACTGTGTAGTCTGCCACTTTAGATTTGGACAAGATCGTCTTTGCATACACTTCTTTAATGATCATGCAGCCACATTCGCATAAGTATCATTAGCGTTCAATTACTTCTCTTCATATTCGTGAAAGATCTCTCCAAAAGCACTGCAAAAGTACCTGCACGCTTTCTCCATCGCTATCTTGCCACTTTTTGTCAACGTGTAGCTAGTTGTTCTTCCCTTCCTCTTCATGTCTATCAGCCCTTTCTTTCGAAGCTCTTTTAAAGCGGGATAGATTGTTCCAGCAGTCGGTTTTGTCCCTCGCCTCTTTCCCAGTTCTTCGGATATTTCCTGTCCATTCATAGGCTTTTTTGAGAGGATCCAGAGTATGTAGAAGGAAAGCATACCACGCATGTCGCAGCAATTTGGCGGCGGGGGACAGCATCGTTCAGTCATAAATGAAGTATTGGGGCTCCTATACATTTATATATTTCCTAATCCCATTATAGGACATCCAATAAATCAGAGGTGGCTGAGATGGAAGAAAAGAAACGACTAAAAGAAAAGAAGGCAGAAACCAAAGCAACCTGCTGTTCAGGCTGTTGCTGAGTAGCTACGGCAGTCGAAGCTTCTAGGAGCAACGCAAACAACGAGGCTCTTATTAGCATCCATTGCACGCTTTTTTCTCCTTATCGGCTCCCCCCAATAACGTGATTAGTTACTGCGATTTACGAGTTACCAATGGTTGTTAACAAAACACAGCAAAATGTGTCGCGTGGCGCACGTGCTCTCTCTTCACTTCCATTTTCCTCTCCACCCTTCTAAGATTTCTCTGCTTCACAGTCATTATATGCAAAGGCCTAACTGATGATTCTCTGCTTGCGGTTCACCTACGTCTAGTCTCAAGATGGTAGTAGGCGTTGCCAATGCAGTATCGATTTAAACATCTGGAATACAATGGGTTGAAAGGTGTAATTGGCGAGCATTTAGCAAGGAGTTTCCTACGGAGAAACCTGTTTCCCAGTCTGATTCAGAAAGAAGGTTGGGACCATGTTGTGCTCAGCAATAACCACTACAAACAGCACGCATGGACTTGGCGAACAAAGCTGTTTGATTTTGACCATTTCCGAGACGACTTCATTATTCATGGCTTCTACGCAAACAGAAAGCTTCTTTCCAAGTATGCTTCTGCGGTAGGCGTTTTAGAGCTCAACCACTGCACTCCCGATGGCTTGCTATTCAAACTCAAAAGAACGGGAAAAACAAGGAGATTGAGAGAGAAAACGTGTCCTTCCATTGCCAAGCTGCGAATTGACGGTTTGAAGCAGGGAAACGCCTTCGTCTTACCAATGGTTGAAGGCGATCTTGAAATCGTCGAGATCAAATGTGGGCGCAATGCGAAGTTGATGGACAAACAGAAGAAAGCCTATAACGATTTAATCGCAAAGGATGTTCCTCTTCGACTGATCAAAGTAAGAATTGTTTCCTTCGATCTTAACAGATTTCTAGTGGAGGAACATAAATATGACAAATTTGTGTAACGGGGAGCATATCATACTTCATGTTGACATGGACCATTTCTTTTCCGCTATTGAAGAGCGGGAACATCCTGAATTCAAAGGCAAGCCTGTCGTAGTGGGCGCTGACCCCATGATGGGTGCAGGTAGAGGAGTAGTCAAAACGTGCAATTATAAGGCTAGAAAATACAAGATACATTCAGGCATGCCGATTTCAAGAGCTTGGCAGCTGTGTTCAAAGGCCATCTACGTACGAGCTAACTATCAACTTTATAAGAAGGTGTCTAAAGCAATCATGGCAATTCTCAGACGATACTCCAGCCAGTTTCAGCCTTGGGGTTTCGACGAAGCCTTTCTCGACGTCAGCAACGCAGCCCAAAACTATGAGGAAGCTGCAAAATTAGCGGTGGCGATAAAACATGACATTCTCTGGAACGAGACGCTGACCTGTTCCATAGGCATCGCACCCAACAAGCTGGTCGCCAAGATAGCTAGCGATTTTAAGAAACCTGATGGTTTGACGGTTGTCAAGAGGAATCATGTGAAGCAATTCCTAGCGCCTTTACCAGTGCAAAAAATGTTATGGATAGGCAAAAAAACCAAGTTCAAGTTGAACAAAATCGGAATTGAAACGATCGGCGATCTTGCGAATCATGACATTTCAACACTCGTTGAAATGTTCGGGGTCATGGGAAGACGTTTTCACCAATGGTCGCTTGGAGTGCACGTGTCAGAGGTTAAAAACAGAACGGGGACAAGGAAATCCATAGGTCACCAGAGCACTTTTTCAGAAAATACTAACGACATGAACATCATCATGAAGCGACTCATGGAAATCTGTCTAAGAATCCATAGCAGATGCATCAAATATAGGACAGTCTTCAGAACGATCACCGTTATAATCAGATTTGGCGACTTTCAAACCTTCAGCCATGGAAAAACGTTGCCATTATTCACACAAAGTCTCCAGACGCTCCAGAAAACGGTACTTGAGCTTGCACACGGTCTTCTTCAAGAGAAACGAGCGACAAGATTGGTAGGCGTGAGGGTCTCCACCCTGAAATCTAGTAAGGGCCAGGAAACTTTATAGCCGCGCGAAATTGAATGCGCGAAGCGGTGAAGACTAGAAGCTTTAATTGGGCACGCGAGAATTACTGTGCAAATTTAATTGGTGCAGCTCATTGGCGTTAATGAATAAAGTGCTCATCGTCTCCTTGCACGAAACTTCGGAAATAACCAGTCTACTAACGAAGAACATGTTTGAGATAGTCCAAGAAAACCCGGACTTCATCGTCTGCTACGGGGGGGACGGAACGGTATTGTTTGCGGAGAGAATCTTTCCAGGAATACCGAAACTCATCGTGAAAAAATCTAACGGCTGCAGAAAATGTGATTACACTTTAGCGGATGCTTCAACGGTCCTATCACGCATCAAAGCTGGAAATTACGAGATGCAAAAAATGATCAAACTCGAAACATCATTTGAGGATAGGAAACTAATCGGGCTTAATGAAATCCAAGTCCACGTGAAACTGCCAATTCACGCGATTAGATTCACTGTTTCCTTTGACGGTCGCAAACACGTGGACCTGATTGGTGACGGAGTAATTGTCGCGACACCTTTCGGTTCAACGGGATACTACAAATCAACGGGAGGAACCCCATTCGAGAAAGGCATAGGAATTTCATTTAACAACCTGCATAATAAAAAGGTTGAGAGCTTCGTTGCTTCGGAAAGTGCTACGGTGAAGGTAAAAATCAACCGCGAGCCTGCCTTAGCTTTCGCCGACAACAATATCCGTTCCATAGAATTAAAGGAAAATGACCAAATTATAATTAAGAAAAGTAGCGAAACAGCGACTTTTATCCAAATGGGCAAGCCGCCGCGTGAACACGCAACACTTAATTAGTCACCAGTGTTGAACACCTATGAAACCGTGAAATGGGTGAAATCGTTGAGCGAAGATGAAAGATTCAGCACAGGCCTCTCCACTAGAGCAATAGTGTTGATCTCAGTCCTGGCGTTCTTCTTCATATTCATAGTGGTCTTCGGGTTAATCATGGTATTTCAGGTGGGCGTTGGACATGCAGCAATCCTTGTGGATCCCCTTGCTGGCACAACCAGTGGCCCAATACTCGGTCCGACTTACGCAATAAAGGCACCGTGGGTTACGGCTGTTGACATCTACTACGCTACGGAGACGTTTGAGGATGTGATTCCATCCTTTTCTTCGGACCAACTAGAGATGCAGATCGAAGTCTTAGTGAGGTGGTCACTCGACCCAGACCGAATCAAAGACCTCTACACTAACTATCCAAATCTGAACTACAAAGAAAGGGCGATTGAATCAATCTTGGAAGAAAGCATACGGCTAATAACCAAGAACTACACCGCGCTGGAAACTATAGAGTTCAGGAATGTTGTACGGGACCAGGTAGAAGCCGCAGTCATGCAAGAGCTGAATACAGAACCATCATTAGCAGGGGCATTGATGCGTTTTGAACTGGACCTCAAAAATATTGGCTACCCAGACAAGTACACGTCAGCCATTGAAGACAAACTGGTGGCTGAACAGCAAAAAATTCAAGCAGATTTTGAGAGAGCAAGAATATTGGTGCTGGCTAATGCGTCAGCTCAAGAAGTCGTCATCAAAGCCGAGGGCGAAGCTGAAGCAAAAGTCATAGAAGCCAACGCAACAAAAGAAGCGATCGAGCTGGTTTTAGCATCAGTTGGCCAGAACGGAAATCAAACAAGGATTGCTGAGCTATATCTCTGGGTCCAAGCGCTACAGAGAATTGCGCCAGAAGTCGAAATCTTCATTGTAGGAGCCGATGGTGTTCCGATATTAATTCCCGCGAATTCCACAGTTCCTTGACACTGAGTCAAAACTATTTCTCCCCTCTTTTTGCCATCGCCCGACTACTAGCCACAGTGTCAATGCTGGTGGATCGTGCTTCTTCACATGTATGCTCGCATCCAGCGTCGAACTGGCGAGTAATCTTGGATAATAGGCTTAATACCTTCTCCTTGGTGGTCTGCGCTTCGAATAACACTCTCGGCAGTATACGGGTCTACTTCCGTCAGGTTTGAAGGGAACTTCACACTCTTGGCCACAATCGGCACATACCACCTTATGCATTTCACGCTTTTCTCTATATGACAATCGAGTTACACCTCCATGCATTAGTAAACGAAAAACGATCGTCCCATGGGACTCATTTTTCGCGTGTCTAATCAGTTCTCAGTTGTATCTATTTAAACTTGCGTGCTGCGGGCACGCATGAACATTGCGAGCCCAGAATTCTCCATTCAACGTGAAAGCACTCAAAGTATCCGTCGGTTGATTATCATTCTTTTCTCTTTTTGACTTTGCTCAACCACTCGGTTTTTTGTGCATATGCTTGATGTAAGCTTTCAGAACCATAGGTTGACAATGTTCTTTGCCTGCTTCGCATCCTTCTCTTAACAAGTGAAACGTGCTTGTCGACACGCTTTTTCCTCAACCTAAATCACCAACAGCTCTCGAATTATTAATTGGGATCGATGAACTTAAAAATCTAAGTATGCAGAGCTGCAGAACGCGCACTTCAGAAACCGCGCAAACAGAAACTTCGACAAAAATGGGTGGATAGGCGGATCTGCGTTTCTCTCTGATAGTTCTTATTTTTTGATTGTAATTTCCATCGTTGAGACGTTTCTGGGGTTTCCGCCTTCTCTAGGTGTGACCTCTTCGGTACCGATCGCAATGGAATGCACTTTAGCTTCTTTGAAAAATCTAGTGCGAAGGATTTCGGCAACATCAACAGCAGTACTTATGGCGCGCCCTCGTGCCTTAAGGACGATTTCGTTCGTGTCATGCATATTGAAGGCCGTGATTGCAGCCATGACGTAATTCATTGGTGGCTTGCTCCCGATGTAGACGGTGTTTTGGTCTTTGCGGACTTTGGGAGGTGGTCGGGGGCTTTCAACTTCTTCTACAGGTTCTTCGCTAACGGTTTTTTCTTTCTCTGACATTGAATTACACCAGTTGTGTCGGGGTTCTTCATTAGAAGGCGAGATCTTAAGTGTTACGGTTCGAGGACCAGTCAATAATCCCATCCACGCGTCCGAGTGGGCTATTTCTAGGATTCGACCTTCACAAGGAAAACAGTGTTATTTTTACTGTTGTGGCTTCTTTCACACTGCAATGCCACAGTTGTTCCGTCGTCACCTATCCACACGCAAATACCAACGTGTCCCCTTTCAGGATGAATTTTCTCGTCAGCCGGGATCTTCATTTTGTCTCCAATTTTAATTTCCACTATCACCGCACACTCCTAAACTGTGATACTTTCGCGTTTTATGCAGTACATTAGCTCCTTCTCCTCATTGATCATTACCACTATTAAGTCTTTCATAAAGATGATGTCGACGCAAAAACATAGCGATAATGGTGCGCGGATAACTGGAATCGAGGTGTACAACAGATCTTCTGAGCGCTGAGTAGTAGTGCCGGGGGCGGGATTCGAACTCGCGACTTCTGGGCTTGGGCTGCTTAGGCCCTTTCTTCTCGCTCTCCAGATTATGAGTCTGGCGCCCAAACCAGGCTAGGCTACCCCGGCTCTGGTTTCTAAGTATTGGCTTCGTTCTTAAGTCTTTTACTTCCATTCCCCTTCCATTTTGATTCAGAGCCTGACCTATCAGCACTGGAGAGTGTCTCTCAATCCTTGGAGTTTGACAACACTTATCTAAACACGATTCTTAATTCTAGGTGATAAAACGCAACGCAGGAGAAAATCCGTATGGGCTATGAACAATGGTGGAAATCCTTAGAAAACCTCATAGCGGAATTACGAAGAAAACACATCACAATTGCCCCTGAAATCATGACATCTTTACGTTCTGCCAGAACTATGATAAACATATACAAGGCAGACACCTCATATCGTGAGTCAATTCCCGCAATAGAAAACTATCTATTAGACGTAGAATCGACGCTCATAAATCTAGCAAAAGAAAAGATCAGCCAAGACTTCATGGAAAGCTGGATCAGTAAACTCGAAACGGCGAGGCAAAGTGACAAACCAGCTGCGGGAACTGCAACACCGCGATTTATTCCTGGACTGCCCAGACGCGAGCATTGGATAAGAGTTCTGCCTTCAGGAGGCATTCTCAAAGAAGACGTTACGCGTCTTGCTGACGAGTTGGGGCTTTCTTGGAAACTGCAGAAAGACGGCTACATCCTAGTGTATGGCGTCAAAGACAAGGTAAAGGATTTTGTCAAAACAATGGCTGAAAAATGTCGCCCACCACGGAAAAATTAGACTACTTTGTTTAAAAAACTGTTAAAGCGCAGATGAAGTTATTTATAGAAGAATTCTATAGAAGAATCTATATTCCACGTCGGTCGACTCCTGGAGCGCCTCTTAAAAGATGCCCCATGTAAAGAAAATCGAATTAAAAGGCTTCAAATCGTTCGGACCCAAAAAAGTGTCTGTAACAATGGACAGGGGCTTCACCGTCGTCACAGGACCTAATGGAAGCGGAAAGACCAACATCGTGGATGCCATACTTTTCGTCTTAGGCGAACTAAGCGCACGGCGAATGCGGGCCGAAAATCTGGCCAAACTGATTTTCCACGGCTCACCAGACTCTGGAGTCTCTAAAGCAAAATCTGCAAAAGTTCTGCTTCAATTCGACAACAAAGACGGCCGAATTCCCGTTGACACCAATACTGTGACTATATCCCGAGAGGTTTCCAGAAGCGGACAATGTGTTTATCGCCTTAACGGTCGAAGGATATCACGGACAAACCTCCACGACATCTTTTCTATGGCTGGAATTGCCTCAACCAGCCACAACATAATATTACAGGGCACAATCACTCGCATGACAGACATTTCATCAACTGACCGTCGCAAGATTATTGAAGACATGGTCGGCATCGCCCAATATAATTCTGAGCAAGCAGAAGCGGAAGAGAAGCTCCGAGCTGCGGAAATCGCAATTCGCACCGCCATGGGAAGAATTGACGAAGTGCAAAAACGGGTTGACGACCTGGAGAGAGAAAGAAACCAGCTACTTCGATACAACTTCATTCAGACTGAAATAAAACGCTTCGAAGCTATGAGAATCTCTAACCAAGTGGCCGTCACCGAAAAGAAAGTGGCAGAGGTCTCTTCAAAACTCGAAGAAGCCCGAAGCAATGCTGAGCATCTCCGACAAGTGCGCGACAACATGCGCGAACACCGGCATTCTATTGAAAGTGAATGGCGACGGCTCAGCTCGGACTTTGTAGAGGAAGGAGGATCACGGGTCCTCGAAGTTCAAATAAAAATCGGAGATTTAAAGTCGAGACTAACTGAACTCTCAACAAAGATTGGGGCAAGCACAACCACACTTGAAGGATTAAACAAGGTAAAAGAAAACAATGCCCAGCAACGAGACTCGATGCGGCAGCAAATCGACGAAAACCGAAAGCAGAGACGACGACTAAAGACAAAAAAAGAGCGGCTGTCGAAAGAAATTCAAGAGAAACAAGCTGAACACAACGTTCTTGCAGATGAAACCACGCAATTATGGGAAAACATCGGAAAGAACAGTAAAGAAATTCGAGACACTGAACGACAACTCGACAGGCTTTACCAAGAACTCACTGACCTGAAAACCGACCACGCCCGAAAGCAGACATCCAAAAAAGTCTTCCTTCGTAGACTGAAGGACCTTGAAACGCGAAAAAATCGTTTTGCTTCCACTCTAAAAGACCTTGAAACATCTTTTGCTGACCTAAAGGACGTTCAGAAGGAGCAGCGGACACAGCTGAACAACCTTCAAAAGGCTCTGGAGCGTAGGCACCTCCAAAAAGAATCTGTCGAAAGAGAAATTGGTGAGGCGGGAAGAATCGCTAACACCGCTCGGGAGGCAGTTGTCGAATTTGCGACTCAACGCGAGCTCGCTGAAACGGTTGCTGCTGAAGAAAACGCATTGAGAAACATAGAAGAACTAAGTGAGCTTGGAGTAATCCATGGAGTTTATGGTCGGCTCAAAAATCTAATACGAATTGACGCCCACCACCGGCAAGCCCTAGAAGCAGCCGCCGCTGACTGGCTCGACGCGTTGGTCGTGCAGGATTTCGAGGTGGCGTTTACGTGTGCAGAGACACTGAAACGTCTACGACTTGGCCGAATCAAAATCATCCCAGTTAAAGGACTCGCAAAAGAAGCCGTGAATCCACCAGAAATCCGAAATGTGAAAGGGTTGGCCACAGCCTTTGTCAAATGTTCAAAGGAACATGAACCCGCCGTCGACTTTGTTTTCGGCGACACACTCGTAGCCAGCAACGACAAAGTGGCTCTGACCGCTTGCCGAAAAGGCTACAGAAGCGTGACATTAAACGGAGATGTCTACGAGGCCGGAGGAGGTTTAGAGAGCGGCCTGTTTCGTGCTCCACTTGACTTCTCAACGATAATCCCCAGCGAAAACGCTATCAAAAGCTTAGATGAAGCTGTAAGAGCCTTACAAGAACACTTGGCGAAAAGAGGGAAAGAGGTTTCTTTCTTCCAAGAAGAAATGGAGCTAACAAGAACTGAAATAACGCGGCTATCTGAAGCCATTGCTACACTCGACAGTGAGGTAGCTAGAGTCAAAAGAAGCATCAAGATCACCCGACGGAACCTCCGACGAATCGATTCGCACATTCAAAGCACAAAGACGAAGCTCGAAAACGAAATCACTGAAATCGGCCTTCAAAAAGCTCAACGGCACTCAATTCGAAAGGAAATGCAAACCCATCGGGGTGCATTAGCTGAGTTGCGGAGAAAAGCTGATCCAACTCACATTCAGGAGTTAGAGATTCAACGAGACAAACTTGCTGAGAACATAATTGTGCTCAGGCAGAATTTTGGCACCTTTAAGATGGAACACTCAACTTTGCAGTCGACCCACAACAACGTTCTGAAGCTAGGCTACGAAAATGTCAGCATCCAACTTAGAAAAATAATTAAGCAACTTGCCGTTGTCGAGAAAGAAGTAAACGAAGCGCTGCAAGAAAAAGAGCTGTTGAAAGTAGAACTCATAAAACTCGAAAAGTCCCGAGAAGAACTCTCTCGCACTGTGCTGAGTGCCCGGGAAGAAGCTAAAAAGTTCACCGTTCAGATTGACGACATCGACAAAGAACTGAAGAAGATTGATCCCGAATACGAACTCGCAGAACGGCTTCACAACCAACTACAACTATCACTTCAAACGTCAAACCTAGAACTCGAAAATTTTCGACGACAACTTAAAGAATTCGGCTATGACCACGCGATACTCATAACACCCGAACAGCTTAAGGAAGCAGAGGTGTCCTTGAAAATGATGAAATTCGAACTGGAACGCCTTGGAGCAGTCAATCAGCTTGCCCTCTCCCACTATGCCGAGCAAATATCACGCTATAAAGAACTGTCGATGCGCATGAACGAGCTGGAACGTGAAAAACACTCCATAGTAACCTTCATGAATGAGATCGAAAGCAAGAAACGCACAGTCTTCATGGGCGCCTTCGAAAAAATAAACAGGAACTTAGAAAAGTACTTCTCGAAAGTCACAGGCGGCGGCAAGGGGGAACTAAGACTGGAGAACCCTGAAGAGCCCTTTTCTGGAGGTGTGGACATGATCGTTCAGTTTCCCAACAAACCACCTATCCTAGTCAGTGGCGCCAGCGGCGGAGAACGGTCAGTTGCCGCCGTAGCGTTCTTGTTCGCCATACAAGAGTTCACGCCAGCCGCTTTCTACATACTCGACGAAGTAGACGCCCACCTAGATGCTTTCCACGTCGCCAAACTCGGAGAGCTCTTGGTAGAAGAAGCCGAAAAATCTCAATTCATCGTGGTCACGCTGAAGCCTGAAATGGTCAACAAGGCGCAAAAAGTCTACGGAGTATACATGCGCGACGGAAATTCCAACGTGATTTCAGTCACATTCCCGGAGGCTAAAGCTACTGAATCATAGAAAACCATTCTATCTCCAACCGCCATGGAACATCCTATTCGAGATTCACAAACTCGAGAAGGTGAAACCGTGGAACGTCAACATTGCCTTTCTCCTAGCGTCTTTTACAGAGGAAATGCAGAAACGAGGCGAAGTTGACTTCCGCGCATCCGGTGTCGCGTTAGACTCTTCCGCTTTCATCTACTTGATGAAGTCAAAACTGCTCTTAAAACTTGAAGAGCCGCCTGCTCCCCCCAAACTTCCAGCGGACTTTGTTCCCCCGCCGATTTTTCTGCCATTGAGGTATGAGTTGACCTCCACCACAATCGAACAACTGCTTGAAGCGCTCGATTCTGTTCTAAAAGGTGAAAAACTGCTGCCAGCAAAACCTCTCTTAGAACACATTCTACCGCCGCCTGCAGATATAATCCCTGAAATCGACCGGTACTTAGCGGAAATCGAAGATTTGATGGACAAACTCTATGACAAAATGCTCCATCTTGCCCAGGGAAAACCCTTTTTGAGCTTTGCCGGGCTTGTCTCGAGTGAAGACAAGCTTGAAGCAGTCCGCACCTTTATTCTACTCCTATTCCTAGCTCAAAAGCAGAGAATCTGGCTATGGCAAGACGAAGAGTTTGGTGAAATCTATATTTCTGTAGGAGGAAATGCCTATATTAAAGAATCCGAAGGAAGCGCCGCCTGACAGCGCATCCCCCGAAATGAAAAAGCAGGCACGCAGCCTCGCCTTGATAGAAGCCGCACTATACGTCGCTGGACGGCCATTAGACCTGAAAACCTTAGCCTCCGTAATCAAAACCCGCTCAAAAACAGTGGTTCAACAACTTGCCCGCACCCTAAAACTCGAGTACGGCAGTCGAAAGACGAGCTTGGAAATACTTGAACTCGAAGACGAACGATTTGTAATGCAGCTAAAAGCAAAATACTCTCCAAGCGTGCAACGATTAGCCCTGCGTCCCCTCTTGACAAGGGGTCCGCTGAAGACGCTTTCCTACGTGGCTTATCGACAGCCAGTCTCCCAGAAACAAGTGGTCACTGTGCGGGGCACTCACGTGTACACTCACTTAAAACAATTAGAAGACCTGGGGCTGATTACACGGGAACGGGTAGGCCGCACAAAAGCCATTCGAACAACACCGTTTTTCGCTGACTACTTCGGTTTAAGCCACGAATTGCGGGCCATGAAACGCAAACTCAAAAAAGTTTTCGATTTCGTCGAACCTCCGCCTCCACGAAAAAGCCAATGAACAGCACTAGACTTATATGTCGAATTTTGTTAGTCTCATAAAGCCTCAAGGAGACAAGAGCTTGTCTGTTTGGCATGGTGATTCACACAAAAGAAAGCCTTCCGGTGGTCGCAAACGAGCCTACCGCAAAAAACGACGTTTCGAGAGAGGATCATATACGACAGAAACCATGCTGGGAGAAAGAAAATCAAAAACAATTCGCCGACGAGGAAGTAACTTGAAGACGCGAGCTTTGAGGGAAAAGCAAGCGAGTGTTTCCAACCCCTCAACAGGAAAGACAGAGAAAGTGGAAATCCTACGGGTCATTAGAAACCCAGCAAACGTGGACTATGATAGACGGGGGGTTATCACCAAGGGAACAATCTTTGAAACAAAGCTCGGACTTGCCCGCGTCACTTCACGCCCAGGGCAGCAGGGACTGATAAACGCAATTCTGATGCCCAAGGAAAAAAAAGGGTAAAAAGACCTCACTTATCTGTTTTCTGGCGACTAGCCGTAACCTCCTTTGCGATTTCTAGCAAAACTTTGCCGTTCATGTCTTCCTTCTGAATCCAAACTCGCCCAGTCTTTCTCCACGGCATCGCCGGATGAGCCCCAACTGCTTCTACTTCAGGCATGAGATCCAGCCGTTCTGCAGCCCTCCGTATTTCATCGAGGCTCGGGTTCGGTATTGCAGCGTTCTTCGGAACCTTTCTCCCTTCTTTCCTAGTCTTAGAAGCATCGAAATAGACTGGCCAAAGCATCTTCTTCTTTTGCTTCCTCACTTGGCTCCCTCTTAAGATCTCAACATTTATTTTGTCCTTTTATATTTCTATTTGTTGCCGGATGATGAAAAGGTATTTGTTTGAGTTGATGATATTTCAGAGTTACACGGACGGCAACTCATTAAAAATGTGTAGCTAATCCGTTAGAAGGCATTTTTACTCTTTTTTGGATGTTTTATCCCTTTTCCGGGGAGATTTTTCATCTTTTAAATTTTTCGGTTGCACAATGTTTAAATATTGCGGAGGTTTTGAATTGCTGTCCTTTTGTGAGGGGAATCAGAAAGGTTGAAGCGTTTAGGCTATGTGCTTCATGTAAGCTCAAGTCGGAATCTAATTCTGAAGGCGGAGGCGAAGGCCCTGCCAAAAGCCAACAGCAAAGTTGTCGACGAAAATCTGAAAGTCATCGGCACAGCTCTAGACGTTTTTGGTCCTGTATCATCACCGTACGTTGCAGTAAAGCCTGTCGTATCCAATCCTCAACACTACGTTGGAAATATGCTTTACACTTTTCCCTCTCAAGAAAGGAGGAAGGAGAAGAAAAAGTATGGAAGATAGAGGAACCTCAACCGCAGCCTCTGCAGAACCTGTGAAAGTTCAAAAATGCCCCGAATGCGGAAGCGACCGCCTTATACGTGACTATGAAACGGCTGAGATTGTCTGTATGGAATGTGGCATAGTCATCGCCGCGAAGCTTCAAGACAGAGGACCCGAGTGGAGAGCATTTGATCAAGAGCAACGAGCCAAGAGAACCCGAGTGGGTGCACCGACAACTTTCACAATTCATGACAAAGGCTTATCCACCATGATTGACTGGCATGACCGAGACGTCTACGGCAAACGCCTATCACCTGGCCAAAAGGCACAAGTCTATCGTCTAAGAAAATGGCAACGACGCATCCGCGTGTCAGACGCGACGGAGCGCAACCTTGCTTTTGCGCTATCGGAAATTAGCAAGATTGCCAACGCCCTAAGTTTGCCAAAAAACATTCTTGAAACGGCCTCTGTTATCTATCGCAAAGCTGTCAAGGAGCGCTTAATTCGCGGCCGGTCTATTCAAGGTGTAACCGCAGCGGCAATATACGTTGCATGTCGACAATGTGGCCTCCCCCGAACCTTGGAAGAAATTGCGCAATCCTCAAATATAAATAAAAAGGAAGTTGGACGCAGCTATCGCTTTTTGATAAGGGAACTTGACTACTTCGTTCCACCGCTCAAGCCAAGCCAATATATCACCAAGTTCTCAAACCAGCTGACGATGCAGGGCAAGGTGGAAGAGATAGCCCACAAAATCTTAGCAACCGCAAAGAAGTTGAGGTTGACTTCTGGAAGAGGCCCCACAGGCATCGCCGCCGCCGCCAGCTACATCGCGTCCGTCTTAACAGGAGAAAGGAAAACCCAGCGAGAAATCGCTGAGATCGCGCAAGTTACAGAAGTTACCATAAGAAATCGCTACAAAGAACTCGTAGAACGTCTTTCATTCGTGATGAGCATCTAACGCAGCTTCTCCTTTTTCTTCGTTGTTGCGACCTTCATGGTAAAAAGACATTTTAGCATCGACTGCCCACTTACTTGAGCGGTGAATCTTTGCCAGAGTGCCCAGAATGTAACACTGCAGTAGAATCTCCTTTTAAAACGTGGTCTGTCTCAAGGAAAACCGCGGACGGCGAAACCGAAACAATTTTCGGGATGTTTGAATGCTCAGAATGTGGAAACCGATTCCGGGCCGGTGCGAAGAACACTGAGGTCAAGAAGGAGTTAAGTATAAGAGGCGTAGCTGAGAAGATAAAAACCATCGAGGGAGAATTCATGAACACACTAAAAAACTTAAGGGAAAAACTCAAAACCCTAGGAACCGAACGAGCAAACCTCTTGCTGGAAATTGACGGACTCAAAAAAATGGCCGAGGCCAAAGCTGACGCTTTGGAGAGCGAAGTTGGCATGTTGAGGGAAGAAGTCAAATCCCTGAAGCAACTGCTCGGTGTCGGAGAAATGGAACCGGAATAACCCGTAAAAGATGCGCACAATCGCATTTCAGAAAGGCTGCACACCCGGATCCTTGAACTGACCTTTTCTAGGCGTCACCGAGCGCGTAAAATGGTTTTAATTAGATTACGATACCATATGTTTCTACTTGAGAGTAGAGCAAATCTACAAAGAAAGTGCCGAGGTAACGCCGTTCAGCGTTCACAGCAACTGTCGATCGATGGAGCCTTATCCATGCACCAACTCCGACCGAGTATTTGGCTATTTCCATAAATCCCGGTTTCAATGCCCAGATATTGAAGATAGAGACCAAGTCCGACTGTTAGCTGATTTTTACATATATACCTCCGTGCCTAGGAGCTAAGAGAAGGTGAGGTAGTTTCTGAGGAGGGAAGCAATTCCTCTGCGCACGAGCAAAGGCCTATTATTTCTTAAGATGGTAAACGCGTCCTAATCTCAGTCTGAGATCGATAGGTTATTTCCGGGCTTGTTGTCACCAAAAGTATATATCTGAATTAAAATAAGGCTTTTAAAACAAAACTCACAACATCGCATTTGGAAAGGGAGAATTATTTTGTTTAAATCAAACTCTTCAAGGTTGCTGGGTTTAATTATTTTAAATATACTCGTAGTCAACATCTTTGGGGTTGCATTTATTGTTGGGACCTCGCTTCCTTATGGTGCGACAATTAAGATTATGCCTTTAGGTGACTCTATAACTGCCGGTATCCCAGGTTCTGCCGGCTATAGAGAGAGACTTTATTGGGACTTGACCAATTCTGGGTTTGACGTTGATTTTGTTGGTTCATTATCAGACGGTTTTGCCTTTGATGCAAACCATGAAGGCCACAGTGGAAAAACAGCTTTCTGGCTAAATTCTAGGCTTAATGGTCCGACAGATTATTTTCTGTCGGTAAATCCAGATGTTATCCTTTATCATATCGGAACAAACGACCTTAATGGGAGTGATATTGCTCAATATGCAGATGATGCCAATGCGACACTTGAAATAATTTATGATTTTAACCCAGACATAACTGTTATACTAGCAAAGATAATTTTGACAACAGATAGCGCGCGAAACATCAGAACGCGCAATTACAATCTACTTTTGGAGGGTATTGCGCAAGATTGGGTGGATGCTGGATACTCCATTATTTTAGTGGACATGGAGAATGCTCTTACTTACCCCGATGATTTGGCTGACAGTGTTCACCCAAATCCTCGTGGCTATGAAAAGATGGCCGATGTCTGGTATGAGAGTCTATGTACAATCGGAATGATTTCTTATTGGAAGATGGATGACACCACTATACCACCCATGATTGACTTTGTGGGCGGTCGAGATGGAATGACGGTTCTAGGGACTCCAACTCCGACTACTGGATTAGTCAATGGAGCTTTGTATTTTGATGGAAGCACCGAAATTAATGCGCCAGACATTGGTGATGGCTTTGACTGGATTAGTACTGACAGTTTTACAATAGAGTTGTGGATGAGGTCAACTTCAAGCTTTTCAGGAAACAGGGTCATGGTGGGTAGAGATGATGGTATTGTCCATTGGTGGGTTGGTGGAAACGGCACTGGAAATGCTGCTCATTTTGGATTGAAAGATTCTAATGGACATTACGAAGGCATTACAGGTACAACCGCTATTAATGATGGGAATTGGCACCATTTAGTGGCTGTTAGAGACGAAAGTGTAGACGAAAATAGGATCTACGTGGATGGACTAGAAGAAAATAGCCTAACTTGGAATTACACTGCTGGATTTGCTAGTGCTGCAGAGTTGAATATAGGGTACCTATCGTTAGGCGGACATTACCGATATACAGGACTTCTCGACGAAGTAGCGATATGCAGCAGAGCCTTAACAGACACGGAGATTCAGCAGCATTATAATCTTGGGTTAGTTGGAAAAGGTTACTGTGAGCCTGCGGTGGTTTTGTTGTATCCGCCC
>JABAOF010000071.1_pt1 | contig 67822 bp, 59 predicted proteins | sample 7062171 | NCBI WGS metagenome assembly JABAOF01 (sample SAMN14538628, study PRJNA623070) | marine sediment metagenome | biome: marine biome [ENVO:00000428]; feature: marine pelagic biome [ENVO:01000023]; material: deep marine sediment [ENVO:00002113] | place: India: Gulf of Khambhat ...
GTAGGCCCTTCGATTGTCAACGTACCGGTTTTTCGGGCAAGGTTGATCAGGTTTAATAGTTGGGTGACGCTGAAGTCGCGTAGATTGCCCTTAAGCGCCATGGGAGTCTTGACACCTGTCCTTTCAATAAGCCTTGGGATTATACCTATAGCAAAAACAACGCGCAAACTATTGCTAGGCGCGCCAACCGCCTCGTAACTGGCGGACGTTTTCAACGGTCAGGAAGACCGCTGGATCGACTTGCAGGATGATATCTCGTGTTGCGTTGACTTCACGTCGGGGCACGAAACAATAAATCTGACTAACGGTGCCATCCTTGCCCCTCGCTGGAATTTCCGTGACGCCACGACCGAGCTCTCGAAGGGCTTCGACGATGGCATACCCACGATTGGGGCTGACGATCCTGAGCAGGCTGTGTCCGGGGGCCACCCTCGATTCAATTGTTATTGCAAGAACGTATCCTGTTGAAACACCAGTTGCGTATGCAATTAGGTTGATTGGATCCTGGAGGTTGCCTAATAGACCGACGATCACTAGCACAAAGATCATCGCCTGGAAGAAACCCAAGAACCATGCGAGAGCAGGACGACCGTTGATGACTGAAAGCATGCGCAAGGTTGCGAGAGTGAGGTCGAATGAGCGGAAGAGAAAGATGAGAATTGGAAGTAGCCCACGAGGTACCTGATCCCAGGAGATCCCAAAATCCGCGACTGGCAAAATGCCTAGCCAACCTGAGGCGAAAGCCAGCAGCACGAGGATGTCGTAGGTGTGTACGGCAATGGGTGGGATCATCACTTATGCGCGCCAGAATCCACGATGCAATGGGCGGATTTCTTCTACAGTGACAAAGGCTTCTGGATCAACACGATAGATTTCTTTCTGCACCTTGGATATGTGCTTGCGGCGTACGCTGCAGCTGATGATTGTCACGGTTCCATCTTTTCCGCGCCCTGCCACTTCCGTCGCTGCATAACCCGATGCACGAATGGCTTCTGCGATTGCACTGCCCCTGCGCGAACTGATCGTACGCACGTGGGCGTGTCCAATGGCCAAGAACTCTTCGATGGTAATGCCAACGACTGTGCCGGTGGCGAAACCCGCAGCGTATGCGAAGAGGTTCCAGAGGTTATCCAGATTCGTCAATACACTGGAGATAGCCACCACCCAAATGAAGGACTGGAGGAAGCCTAATACCCACACAGGAGCCCGACGACCACGGATCACAAAGAGAACCCGCAGCGTGTCCAGTGACATATCAGTCACTCGGAGGCAAAAGATGATCAACGGTAGGATGGCTTCAGGGATTGCAACAAGGTTGAGCATTGTACGTCATACTTTGCTGGGTTCTGGTGTCGATTGGTAATAGATTTCGCGGACATATTCTTTCACCATTCGCCGCATACTGAATTGGGGAGCAAGGGAGATGATAGATTCCTTCATCCAACCCAGCCACTCGTAGGGGAGATTATCGGCAGAGCGTTCGTAATAGAGTGGGACGACCTCTTCCTCGAGCATTCGATACAGACTCTCGGCATCGGCTTCGTCACTGCCTTCTACATCCTCCCAATCGCGATCTTCTCCGATCGCCCAGCCATTCCGTCCGTTATATCCCTCTCGCCACCAACCATCCAGAATGGAGAGATTGAGGACACCATTGAGCGCTGCCTTCTGACCAGATGTGCCAGAGGCTTCTTTTGGTCGTCGAGGATTATTCAACCAGACATCAACGCCCTGAACTAGATAGCGAGCCAGGTTGATATCGTAGTCTTCTAGAAAGACCAGCCTTCCTGCGAATGAAGCTCCTTTGACAGCGTTGTATACCTCCTGGATGAGGCGTTTACCGGGCTCATCAGCAGGATGCGCTTTTCCTGCGAAAATTACCTGAACCGGCTGCCCTGGATTATTGATGACCTCCAACAAACGCTCGGGATCTGTGAGCAAGAGGTGGGCGCGTTTGTAGGTTGCAAATCGTCGAGCAAAACCAATAGTGAGTGCATAGGGATCGAGGAGTACCCCACTGCCGATTACCTGAACAGGGCGGATTTTATCCTGGGACCAGGGTATGCGAGCGCGCTCCCGCATGTAGGCGACCAGCTTCCGCTTTAGTTGTCGACGGACACGCCACAACTCAGCGTCGGGAATCCGCTCAATTCCTTGCCAGGCCTCAGGATGATCAATGCGCTCGAGCCAGTCCGGTTCGAGATAACGGTCATAAAGGTTCTTTAAACGTCTCGCAAGCCAGGTTCCTGTATGGATGCCATTGGTGATGTGAGTTATAGGAACCTCATCCTCTGACTTTTCATGCCAGAGGAATGACCACATTTGCCTTGCAACCCTTCCATGCAATTCAGAAACGCCGTTTAGACGAGAGGACATGCGGATTGCGAGGATGGCCATACTGAATACCTCACCCCATGGATGTTTGTGCTGAGCGAGGTCAATGAAAGATTCTCGGTCCAGATCGAGTTCGGGCCAGAAGTTGCTGAAATATTTATCGATCAACCAGAGTGGAAATTCATCATGTCCAGCTGCAACTGGCGTATGAGTTGTGAATGCCGTAGTGGCCCGAATCTCTTCGCGCGCCTCCTCAAAACTATGTCCTGCCGCTACCTGCTCACGCAGACGTTCGAGTGTGATGAATGCGGAATGTCCTTCATTCATGTGCCAGATAACGGGATTGTATCCCAGCTTCCTCAATGCACGGACGCCCCCGATGCCCAGTACGATCTCCTGAGAGATTCGCAGATCGAGATCGCTGGTATACAGGCGAGCGGTAAGGTTACGGTCCGCCGGTTGATTAATATCGACGTTGCTATCCAGCAAAAAAAGGGGCACCCGACCCACTTGAACCCGCCAGAGGCGAGCGAAGACCTTTCGACCAGCAAGATCCACGTCGATCATCACCGGTTCATCATCATCATCAAGAACTGCATGCACTGGGAGGTCGGAAAAGGCAAGTGAAGTGTATAGTGCCTCCTGCCAGCCATCTTCGGTGATCCGTTGCTTGAAATACCCTTCCGTGTAAAGGAAACCAATTGCAATGAGTGGTAAACCCAGGTCACTCGACTCCTTGAGGTGGTCACCTGAAAGAACACCGAGGCCTCCTGCGTAAAATGGGAGTGTTTCGTGCAGACCGAACTCTGTGGAAAAGTATGCGATGGGAGAGTTAACACGATCGGGATAAGTTCGTGTAAACCAACTCTCAACACCAGAATCCATGTACTCATCGAATTCTTGGATCACGCGGTCGTACATATCCAGAAAATAGCGATCATGGATGGCGGTCGTCAGACGTTCTGTTGATACGCTCCGGAGAAAGCGCACTGGATTGTGATCGACTTGTTCCCACAAATCGAGATCGAGAAGCCGGAATAACCGTGCAGCCTCGCCATTCCATGTCCACCATAAGTTGTATGCCAAATTTGAAAGGCGTCGCAGGCGACGAGGGAGGTCGAATTGATCTAGGTTCGCATGATTCTTCGAGGCGGCAAACTTCATATGATTAATGATCCTTTCTTAAATGCATTGAGTTCATCGTAGCTGCCCAATGCTACCATGATCTGTGTTTTGAGTGCACGGTTTATGGGATATCTTAAGAACGCTGTTCAATCGTAGTAGTGTGGGTGGGGGCACTGGGTGAGATCTCCATTTGAGTGGAGGAGAGACGTACATTGGTAAAGAGATCCGCCTCCCGGAGTGTTGCTGGCGCAGGAGGATGAGCGCGCATAAATGTCTCATGTCGGCTAATCAACCTGAAGAACCATCCCATTAGGCCGTGACGGGCGATGCCACCGTCGAGTTGGCTGGCATGACAGGCAGCAGCTCGTTCTTTAATCTTGGCCACTGAGCTAACGTTGATCCTCGCGTGGATAGGATATTCCGATCCTGCAATCTCGATGAGATTGATATCTTTGTTGCGTCCAAATCGTTCGGGGTCTTGCCGGAGGATAGGCAAAATCCGGATGAGTAGCCGCAGAAGGGTATGCGGGAATGCGGCAAAATAAAGTTTCTGTGCCTGGTACGGAGGGAGGTCATCGGTAAACCGATTAGGATCGCTGGCGGCATCGAATGCCTCCACAGTTGCGCGATTCACGGCGATGTGATCGGGATGACCATACCCACCATCAGGATCGAATGTGATGATCACATGCGGCCTAATCAACCGGATGTAATGGACGATCTTGGCGGCAACCTCCTCAAGAGGTGCTGCAACCAATGCGCGGGGATGATGATTGTCCTCGGTACCTGGCATACCGGAATCACGGTAATCCAGGAAATGTACTCCAGATAGACCTAGGTGAAAGGCTGCACAGCGTAATTCCGCTTCCCTCAATTCTGCGACGGATCCTTCTTTTCCCACCATAGATTCTGGGATGTTGCCCACCTCACCGCGCGTGGCGCAGATGAGGTGTACCTCGACGCCTTGCTTGGCATACATGGCCAACGTCCCGCCCGGTCCGAAGGATTCATCATCAGGATGAGCAAATACTGCTAACAACCTCTTACCCTCTGTCGTCACTCGTCCCTCCTAGATTATTGTGATATCCAAAGTCATTTATACCTCATCCGTGATCACTTGGAGGATGATCCTTCGGCTGCGAGGGCGGACATCGAAGTCAATGAAGATAATTTGTTGCCATGTTCCCAACGTCAACTGACCCTCAACAACGGGGATGGAGAGGGATGGTTTCAACAGGGCAGCGCGGAGGTGTGAGTGGCCATTTCCGTCGCTCCATCGAAGATTGTGCTGGTAATCAGCATCCGGTGGGGCAATTTGGTCTAAGGCCCTGCTCAGGTCTGCCAAGGCGCCAGATTCGAATTCGATGGTTGTAATTGCGCTCGTAGCGGAGGGTGAGAATAAGGTGACTAGACCATTCTGTATCTCCAAATCGCGCAGCACATTTCTAACCTGATCCGTTAGGTCGTGCATATCGGCGTTTCCGCGAGTCCGAAGTTCAATACCGGAATTGTGAATCATGCTTTCTCCAATTCATTCTCTATTCAGTCTAAGGACCCAAAGAAATTTGATGGGTCAGAGGAAGTTTATGTGTAATTGAGTGTGAGATCAATGAAAAGCTAGCCGCGAAAACCAAAACTCGCGTCAATTCGACCATTCGTCGGTGTTCAGGATAAGGCTGTCTGAAATATCATTTATCGTAAAACGCATTGTATTAGATTAGCAAGGAGGATAGATTGGGGTATCAGGTCAGTCGTTATCTTTTGAAATATTATGAGTTTCCAGTTCAAGTTCGGTTCTCATCCCGGCTTTCCCGCTCTCTTTAGCAAGGTACTGAGCACTATCGGCCCTGGCAAGTATGTCGTCAATAGATGTGTCGTCCTCATGCATTTGGCTTACACCTGCACAGAAAGTCAGAGGCGGTACAGCTGGTCCAAGTTGGCTTCCGTAAGCTATTAGGGCTTTTCGTAGCTTCGATGCCACATTTTTTGCTCCATCCAAACTGGTCTCTGGAAGGAGAATGGCGAATTCATCCCCGCCAATTCTTGCAAGCAAGTCAGTGGAGCGAAGTACAGCTCTGAGTGAGCGAGCGGATCCTCTCAGAATCTCGTCACCAAAAAGATGGCCATGTTGATCGTTAAGTGCTTTGAATCCATCCAGGTCAATGTAGACAAGGGATAATGGACGGTGGTAACGGCGCGCACGTACGAATTCGCGCTCCAACTGTTCGATAAGATGCCTTCTATTGGCGAGGCCTGTCAACGAGTCTGTCTGAGCAAGGTCTGTCAGGCGGTCTGCCTGATCATTTAAGTATTCGATGGTGCGTTCAACCTGATTAGAAAGAGAGTGAAGGATAGCTGCAGTTCCCAGGTAGAGAATGATCTGACTGATAAGGAAAATGAGCGAAGTCAATGGATCGATGGCAAGGCTTGAAATAGTGGGATCGCTGTAATACAGGAACCATGCAACAGGTGCGACGATAGCTGCTGCTATGGCAAAGGGGTAGGAGGAAGACCCACCGACCATCGCACCGGCGGTGAGGATAGAGATTAAGTACAGAGAGCTTATGATGTAGATGTTTTCTGGGAAGAGGATTAAACCCAAGGTTGCAATGATAAAGAATGAGGAAGCGAGAAGGTAACCTGCTGATAACAGCCGATGTCGCGAGACAAGCCACAATGCGCACGTGTTCAGAAAAGTCAGGACAGCAATGGTAAGCAGGCTGAGTGGAAATTCACTACTCGCCTCCGGCGTCAACATAAGTCGGTATACGATCTCCGCAATCAACCAGATCGCCAATAAAACGTAAATTACAGAGATCAGTATTCGAGCGAGACGTTCCCGAAAACGGATGAGTTCGGGTTGTGGTTTCGGGAAAAGTGAGGTCCGAATCCGATCCCTGATGCTTGTTGAAGTTTGCATGCTTACTCGTATTCTTCTTCCGGTATCGTCAATCCAAGGATATTGTAGCCTGAATCGATAAAGAGCACTTCCCCTGTGATCTTGGATGCCATACCAGAAGATATCCAGACCGCTGATGCGCCGACATCCTCAATGGTAATATTTTCCTTCAATGGCGCAATCTTATGGAACTCCCGATACATCGTCTTGAATCCTGGAACACCTGCGGCTGCAAGCGTCCGGATCGGACCAGGTGAGAGTGCATTCACGCGTATCCCCTCAGACCCCAGATCGGCTGCCAGGTAGCGCGTGATCGATTCTAATGCGGACTTTGCAATGGCCATCACGTTGTAAACCGGAAAAGTCTTCTCGCTTGCGTAATGTGTAAGCGTCAGCATGGAACTTCCAGGTTTCATGAGTGGACGAGCTGCGCGGGCGAGGGCGAGGAATGAATAGGCGCTAATATCCATTGTAATTTGAAATCCTTCCCTGCTTGTTTCGATGAATCGCCCCCTTAAATCATCCTGACTAGCGAATGCGATGGCATGGACCAGGATATCTATAGATCCCAGCTCCTCTTTTACTTTTTCGAAGAGGGCTTCAATCTCATCATCGCTGGATACATCGCATTGATGGACGAAATCAGTTTCTAAGGTTTCAGCAAGAGGACGAACGCGCCTCTCCAGGGCTTCTGTTGCGTAGGATAAAGCAATCTTTGCTCCATGCTCATGCATCGCTTTGGCGATGCCCCAGGCGATCGAGTGATCGTTGGCAACGCCGAAAATCAAAGCGGTTTTCCCATCCAATAACTTCATTTTCCTAATTCCTTCTCCAATTAGTTTTTGGTACTCTCAGGATCAACCTGGAAGCGCCAAGGTATACTCTTCCACGGTTCAGGTACTGAGTTTAAACCCACTCTCGGACTTAAGGTCACGAGGCTTTCGTCCACATCAAGTCCTCTTTCGATAAATAACACAGACTCAGGTCCGCAAACATCGTGACCGTTGAACTGACCGTCGATTCCAAGTGCCTGGCAAATTTTGGCAGGTCCATTGGTGAGGTCTTTGGATGATCGAACCAGTCGCCTGCTACGGATGCGTTCGAGGCCATCGATCGGGAGTATGCCACGCAGCAGGACCGCGGCAGGGAATCCGTCCTCTTCCGTAACCATGTTCAACATCCAATGCATGCCATAGGTGAAGTAGACATATGCGATCCCGGGTGGTCCCCACATAATGGCGTTGCGCTTAGTTCGCCCCGAATGGGCATGGCAGCCAAGATCCTCGACTCCGACATACGCTTCTGTCTCTATGATCATGCCAGAAAGCCGGACACCATCCTCATCTATGCGAACGAGGTGCTGACCGAGCAATTCAATGGCGACATTTAGGGTGGACCGAGCAAAGAAGGGGCGATCCAAGCGTTCTCGTGTTGACATTCATAAAATTCTATTCGATATGTGATGCCTAGTAAACCACATTCGGTCATTTATAAGAGGCATTCCATGGAGTCAGGGCGTGAGATATGGTTCGATGTCTTGAGCCAAACACTATTAATTATGGGTTTTTAGCTCATTGCAAATCACTAAGACCTTGTACGGTAGAGGCGAAATTATGTTAACACTATCTTTCAATTAACTGGGTAAAGGATTATTCTGGAGGTGTTGCTTGAAATCGGGGATCTTGCGCGACCATCAGCCCCAAACCTTCCTGTAGGCTAACTCTCGGCTGGTATCCCAGTTTTTTTCTAGCAAGCTGGATATCCGCACACATGCGAGAGGGTCCTGGATCCTGATCTTCCAGGTACATCCACTCGGCACCTCCACCTACAGCTTCGATCACTTGTTGTGCCAGATTGCGGATACTTGTTTCAGTGCCGCTACCAATGTTGATGACCTGCCGGTCGATGCTCGGTGCTGTGGATCCAGCAACCATGGCTTCGACAACGTCGTCAATGAAAACGAAATCGCGAGTCTGGTCTCCTTTTCCGTGGATGACCAGTGTACCGCTCCTTGCTGTTTGTCTTAGAAAGTGGGGCACGACTGGAGGATGGGTGGCTGGTAGTGGCTGACCGGGACCATATGCGTTGAAAACCCTCAATACCACGGTCTCGATACCCCAGAGGGCGCCGATGGTCCGGACGTAAAATTCTGCAGCCAACTTAGACACTGCGTAGGGTGAGGCTGGATCAGGAGGTGTCTCTTCGGTTAATGGTTGCGAGGACCTATCTCCATAGACTGCTCCGGATGAGATTAGAACCACACGTTTAACCCCCACATCACGCATCGCTTCCATAACGCTCACTGTACCGCCGACATTCACAGCGTTGTACTCGCGAGGATAGATCACCGATTCGGACACGGAAACCCTCGCGGCTAGATGGTACACGCAGTCCACATCTTGAAGAAGGGTCCAGAGTTTAGGTCGGTCAATAACGTCGCCACGCGTGAAGAGCACATTGGGCTCCAGCCTTGCTGGATCCCCGGCAGAAAGGTCATCGAGTCCTCGAACTTGATGGCCTTCACGCGCCAATCGGTTGGCAAGAGCAGAGCCCAGGAAACCGGCAGCGCCGGTGACAAGAAAATTCATAGCTTCATCAAAGGCACGAGGCGATAGCTACAGCCTCCGGAGGACTGGGATTATAGCATAAGGTGAAGAGAGGATGAATTCGGAATAGGCTTTGAATGCGACTTCACCAATACCCTCTCAATGGAAGAGGATGAGTGGTATCATCCTTTCATGGATTTCTGGAACGTACTTGGTAGAGGTTACAGTTGGTTATATAGAGCTTTCTGGATACTGGTACTCATCTTTTTGATATCCCGGAGCACTGTACAACTGAGCGGACCCGTTGAACAGGTGCGCACCTATACGAGTGATGTTGAGTTCGAGTTTCTCGGTTGGACTCTTGGTGCGTTGGCCCAGAAGTTTGAACAATTCGGTCTGGGTGCAGCCTCATATCTCGATGACGCGGATCGGAAAGCAGCAGTATTGCAGTACTTCGAACTCATGGGAGAGGAACGTCGGCTTGAGGGTGAGCTCAAATCTTACCTCGCTGACCCGGAACAAGAAGAGAATGGTGTTGAGGCTGAAGCCCTCCAAGAAGCACTAGGTGACCTTCGCGATGAGATGGCAAAGCTGCAGCCTTTTGTGGAAACAATCTTGCAGGAACAAGTAGCTTACGTTCTGGCAGATTTGGGCATGGGAGCAGGAGGTGCTGTATTTCCCCCGGTGGCCTTTGAATTCACCAAAGTGCCTGTTTCGTTAATCGTCTCTCCTCGAGAGATTATCGATCAGATGGCGAATATCCCGTTGGATCCTGGTTTGACGTTGGATCAGAAGATAACGCTTGAAGAACAAGTTGACGTCGGGTTGGATGCCTCATCGCTGGTTGTCAATATCGGAGGGATTGGTACGTATCCTACGATGGTTGTGGAAAGTGGGTCTCTGCCATGGGTGATTAACACGATCGCTCACGAGTGGGTGCATAATTACCTGACACTACGCCCGTTAGGTATTAACTTTTACACTTCCCCAGATATGCGGACGATGAATGAAACCGTGGCGAGTATTGTAGGCGATGAAGTTGGCCGGCAGGTCCTCCGTCGGTATTATCCCGAACTCCTGCCACCTGAAGAGGCAGCAGAATCCTCGGCTCCGGAAGAACCGCCAGCTGACCCGCCCGCATTCGATTTCAGAGCAGAGATGCATGAAACCCGGATTATGGCGGATCAATTACTCGCTGAAGGTCGGATTGAGGAGGCGGAAGAGTACATGGAAAGCCGCCGTCAGGTTTTTTGGGAGCACGGTTATCGAATCCGTAAACTCAATCAGGCTTATTTCGCATTCCACGGCGCGTACGCAGATGTGCCGGAAGGTCCTGCAGGGAAGGATCCCGTCGGTGAGGCAGTGCGGGATTTATGGTCGCTCATTGATTCACCTGCAGAATTCTTGCGGAAGATGGCGTGGATGAATGAGTTTGCGGACCTGCTTGAGGCAATCGAGGTGTCTAAAGCCAATCGCTGATCAATGCTGCGACGAGAGCAGTCCGTTCCGGCAGGCTGGATATGAGGATGTTCTCTTTAGGTGAGTGAGCCCCCTCTCCTACGGCACCTAGTCCGTCGAGAACTGGTACCCCGAGCAGCGCCACGAAATTGGCATCAGACCCACCTCCAGTGCCCCCTTCGTTTAATTCCAGGCCAAGCCCTTTCGCAATTTCCTTGGCACGGTTAAAGGTGTCGATCATCAGAGCTGATCGCTCCATAGGAGGACGATTCCACTCGCCTTCAATTCTCACTTGAGCACCTTCCAATTTAGGTGAGAGCATCTCCAGTGCGGCGTTGAGACGTTCTTGTTCTTCAAGTTCCATGATCCGAATATCTATCTCTGCGCGGCAGAGCTCCGGGATAACGTTCGATCGTGTTCCTCCGTGGATGACACCTACGTTGATCGATGTGCCTTTCTCGCTGTCTGCCATACTGAGGATTTCTTGGATTTGGTACGTCATTTCCAAGATTGCGTTTACGCCGGGATTAGGGACGGCACCAGCATGAGCGGCAATCCCCAAGGTCTCCAGGTGAAATACTCCGATACCTTTTCGCCATGTCTTCAGTGAGCCATCAGGAAGTGCGGGTTCGAGACAGAGGACTAAATCATGATCCTTAGCGAGGTCTTCGATAAGACTGCGCGAGGTCTCACTTCCGGTTTCCTCATCTGAGGTGCAGAGGAGCGTTATTCTGTGCGGCCGCATACTCCCAGAATCAATCAGCGCTCTAACAGCAGACAGAGTGATTACGACGCCAGCCTTCATGTCCAATACCCCAGGTCCGTAAAGTCGCCCTTCCTGTTCGCGTATTGGCATCCTCTCGATGGTTCCGATGGGGTACACCGTATCGAGGTGAGTCATGATAAGTATGCCGCCGCCATCGGAACCCCATTGGAAGGTCATGTGATTTCCCGCATCCAACTGCGGATACTCTTCTACCTCAGCACTCATTGCAATCGCTTCTTCTTTGACGAAGCGGCTGAGCCGGTCGATAGAGTCTTTATCATCTGTTGGGGATTCGAGTTCAATCATGGCACAAAGCTGTGTCAGCATTGCGGGTAATCGACTTTCAAAGACGGAAATTGGGATAGGGCTCATCAATGAACTCCTTGGGAATAAGTGAGTTTAACGTTCACAATCCCTCTGGGCAAATATCCTCAGGGGAATAAGTGGGATTTGTGTAGCCAAAGTACAGGGGATCCAGGATTGCCTCAGGATGAGTAGATGCATATGCTCTTGCAGTAGCGCAAGCAGATTCGGCCTTCGATGTCTCCTGGTAAACCTCCCAGAACGTTCTGCCCATTTCTGCATAAGCGAAACCGGGTCCTTCTGAATTGAACGAGTCAACGAGGAGTTTATAGGCCGATTCAGCGTCTGTGAGTTGATCCGATATAATATGGGTCAGCATAATGCGAAACAGAGCGTACGCGCCAAGGTTTGCTTGTTCGACGGTAGGATCGATCCAATCCAACAAATCCTCCGACTCAATTACCTGACGGTAAAGGATCAGCGCCTGATTGAAATCCTCTTGGAGGTAAGATTCCTCGGCGTCGAGTAATTTGTGAATTCGAAATTCCGCCGGGAGCAGTTCATCCTTCGAGGGCGCCATCAATCCTAAATCGGGATCCCATGCCCATCGCCGGATGAATGATCGGTAGGGCCCAGCACCTACCGAGTTTATGCCACCAGCAGTTACTGAGATATGCTTTGGGTCCAAAACAATTTCGATAATTGGGCTTGGTATATCTTGGCTCGAGCCTTCGAACCGATTCTCAAAGTGCGATCCGGTCCATGTTATGAATTGAATATCAGTGAAACACGTGTGTGCCCCACAAGTTTCCCGACCGACTGTGAGATCCGCAATACAATCGTTGTTGAGATCCTCAATTGAAAGCACAATGGGTACGGACCAGCCTGGTACGACTGGTAGTAGAAAGGCCAGTTCATACTGCGCGCCTTGACATGTGAGGAGTAGCAACATTCCTTCCGCCTGTATCGCTTCAGGAGTTGGGTTGAGAATGGTTACGATCTGATCGAGGTAACCATCTCCGTCGAGATCCTCAACAGTGAACGCTGAGTCCCAATTTGGGAGTTGGGCGCTCTCACTTAAGATCTTTAGCAACTCATCCAGACTCCCCCCGCCGTTTAAAAAACCAACAATTTCATTGGGGATATCCTGAGCCACATCGAGGCGCGGTAGCGGGGGCGAGCCTGATGGAATGGAGCATTCTTGGATCATCACTTCAGTAGGTGTGACCGTCGTTGTAACTGATGAGGTTGGTGTATCCGTCGGCTGTGACGATGGGGTAATTGTAGTGGGAGATTCTGTTGCTAACGTCGTTGAGCCTGACTGGCAGGAGAGCAGAAACATTGGGATCAAAAGGATTATTGGTACATACTTCAATTTTCGCATAATGTTTATCCATTCAATTGTGCTTGTGAAATTCCTTAGATGATCACACCATTACAGGAAATGATTGAATGTTGGCGAATTCTTTCCAACGCCAGATATCGACCACACATCTGTGGTGTGAAGAGGATAAAGGTTCTCACACGAGCATGCAAGTCACTCTTTCTTGGACGCAAATCTAGAGCGATACTTCTTTTTTGACCCCTGCTGTTCGATAACACGGTTCACTGGATTACCTCAGATATTACGATCACATTTCTATCTAGTACCATCTTGCCGTATACTCGAAGTATGAAAGATGACATCGCCTTCCCTCCAGGTGATGCTGGGGTGCAATCTGGTCCGCTTGAGCGGTTTCTCCCACCGCTAGAGAGCGGAAACGTACTATCCATTTTGGAGGAAAGTGGAGAAGCGGGTGAGTTGGTAGTTGACCCCTTTGGTGCCTCACCTCAATTGATTTTAGAAACCGCACAGGCGGACCGCGGTGTGATCGTCGCGGCGAACAACCCTATCACGCGCTACATGATCCATCACTTTCTGGCTCCTTTTTCACGGTCGATCCTCCAGGCAGCACTCGCGCGATTGGCAACCACTCCCAAAGATGAAAGCCGGATGGAGCCATTCATCCTCGACTTGTACAGGACGATCTGTTCTAACTGCGGTGCGTCGGTGAGCGCTGACTACTTCGTGTGGAACAAGGGTGAAGAAGAACCCATTCTTAAGGCATATACATGTGGTACGTGCGGACAAGCCGTTGAAGAAGTGACCAATGAAGTCGATAGGGGTCGAGCAAGATCATATTCACAACGAGGTCTTCACTTTGCTATGGCCTTGGAAGAGTTGGCTCCTGCCCATGATCCTTACCGCGATCATGCAGAAACTGCATTGAGCGCTTATTCCGGCCGATCGATTTACGCCCTGATCACCATGATCAGTAAACTCAGCCAGTTCGACCTCGAGGAAGAACTGTTTTCGCCAATTCGTGCGCTTCTGCTCTATGCTTTTGATGCATGCAACGCGCTTTGGGGTTATCCTGAAGGCCGTCTACACCCCCGGCGATTATCACTCTCATCACAATTCAAGGAGATGAATGTCTGGCAAGCGATGGAGGACGCTGTCAAAGCCTGGTCATTTGGACACACAGCAATTCCTGTAACCCGATGGCCAGATGATGGAATTCCTGAGGCGGGTACTGTAGCCATCTTCCCTGGATCGGCGCGAATGTTGCCCGATACTTTGGATGATATACACCCTCAGATGCTTCTCACGGTCTTTCCACGACCAAACCAAGCTTATTGGACGCTGACGGCTTTATGGGCTTCGTGGCTTTGGGGTCGAGAAGCATCCTCTTCTATCAAAGCAGCTTTGCGGAGAAGGCGTTACGATTGGAACTGGCATGCACGGGCTTTGCTCGCCGTCCTTTCATCGATGGGAGAACATCTCGACGAAGGTACACTCACATATACCTTCATACCTGCTGCAGAACCCGGTTTCACGGCGGCTGCTGTGACTGGAATGGATAGGGCCGGTTTTCAACTGACAGGCAGAGCATTCCGAATGGCTGAAACACAAGGGCTTCTCCGTTGGAGAATTGATCGCACTAAGCCGAGTGCGAAACCGCAATCCGACTATGATGATCACATGCTTCAGTCTGCCAAAGAGGTACTCGAAGTGCGTGGGGAGCCAGCCCCATTCAGTGTTCTTCACGCGGCAGCATGGACTGGTTTGGCGGAAAAGAGGATGCTTATTTCGGTGTGGGATTCTGAATCGAGGAGCCCGTTGACCGAACTGGGTAACAGATTTGAGTCACAATTAATGGATCGTCGTGTTTTCCAGCATTTAGGACGTGGTAGTGATCCGGAACACGGTCTCTATTGGCTTACAGATCCAAGATATGCAGATGAACCTTTGTATGATCGGGTGGAGTGGGTCGTACTGGAATTACTCAGGGCTGAGGGATCGCTCACTGAGGAGGTGCTTTTTAGGCATGTATATCACCATCTGCCTGGTCTACTCACACCAGATCGACGTCTGGTTGAGCGTTGTCTACAGTCCTACGCAGAACTTGAAGTCCAGAGTGGATTGTGGTTTTTGCGTCCAGAGGACCAACTGGAAGCTAGAGAACGTGATCGTGCTGAGATCGAAGAACTACTCTTTGGGCTAGGTGAGCGAATTGGTTTCAACGTCGGAGAAGACGTGCAAGTGACTTGGCGTGATGATCGAGGCGAGGAAATCTACAGGTTCTATATCCAGGATACCGCTACGTTGGGGAGTGCATTAGCCGAGGAGACACGACCACTGACAATTGTACTCCCAGGCAGCCGTTCTTTTCTTGTAATGGAGAAAGCTCGTCGTGATCCGCGCCTGAACGATTGGCTCAAGGGAGCTCCGAGGATCATCAAGTACCGGCATGTCCGCCGGCTTGTTGCAGAGACAACGTTGAACCTAGAAACACTTCATCAAAGGCTGACTATCGACCCTCCTGAGCACCAGGATCCTCAACTGCCCTTGCTCTAGTTTCCTTTTCTCAATCTCAATCGTTATAGCGATCATGTTTCCATTTTGGAAGAATGGACAATTATTACCCTTTGAATGGCGTGAAATGGATTCGGTTAATCGCGCACGTTGAGAATGTCGTAGAAGGAATTATGCCTACTCTGTTGAAGTTTCAGTGGGTGTGGGCGTCGCTGGTTCTTCTGTGTTAGTTGGAGTGGGGGTATACGTCGGAGATGGAGATGGTGTTTCTGTTGGCGTGATCGTCGGTGTCTCTGTGATCGTCGGTGTAGGAGTCGGCGTCGGTGTTGGTGTGGGTACATTGATAGTGATGTGGACACGTTCCTGTGCATAACCACCTTCGGAACTCCGAACCCGTAGCTGCAGTGTGATAGGGCCATTGCCCGCCTCGAATGGATCCCACTCATAAAGATCAGCAGGTTGATCATGGGGAGTATCGTTCCAGAAGATACGGGTCCAATCTTGTGGATCAAAGCCATTACCATAATATATGACCCAGTCTTTGAAGTTCTCTGTTGCTGAGACCTTTCCGGTGATGATCAACGGGCCAGACGTAATGGTTGCGCCTTCTGTTGGATGTGTGATTGCGATAATCGGACGTGGGTCCTCGGCGGAACAAGATTCATGAGGTATGAAGAAGATCTTATCTTCCTCGAAACCCATTCGCTCTGCCCACGCTTTACCCGCATCCTCCTCTTTAATCCATTTTCTACCCCATGGGTCGAGAACATTCATACCGAACTTCTCCACTGGATAATCCGGACAATCGGCTGAAGCCGATTTCCTCGTCCAACTATCCACCCAGACTTTCTGCCAGAGATCTTTCTCGTGTGGAAGTGGAGGTTGATCGGCTGCGAAGATTTCGACCCTATGAGAAGGACACCATTCTGAAGGTTGAGCCCCTGAAATGGAGCAAATAGTACGTTCCGTGATTCCCGCTGGTACGCTGAATGAGGTTGGATACCCTCCAGTAAGATGTTGGATAGCCACCTGCATGAACTCATTCCAAATTGGTGCTGCACCCGATAGGCCTGAGGTGTCCTGCATAGGAGACCAATCGGCATTTCCGACCCACACACCTACGGAGATATCCGGCGTGTAACCCAGGGTCCAATTATCACGGAAGTCATTGGTCGTCCCAGTTTTTGCTGCGGCCTGGAATGGCAGAACCAATGCCGAGTTCGATCCAAAAGCTGATGTACGTGCGGTGTTATCGGAAAGGATAGAGTTGATCAGATACGCGTGTTCTGGCCTGATCACCTCTTCCGGTGTCGGAGCTTCATATTCATAAACGGTCTCATCCTGATAATCCACGATGCGGGTGATTGCGAAAGTGGGCATCAAACGTCCGCTTCGGGCGTAAGTGGCATAGGCATTCGTCAGTTCGAGCAGTGTGACTTCCCCTCCGCCCAACGTGAGCGAGAGGCCATAATCCTCACGATCAAGTGTGGTGATTCCCATTCGCCGTGCAAAAGCGATCAACCCTTCCTCATCGGTGGTGGTTGGGTCATCGTAGATACCGACATAATCCAATGTTTTGACGGCAGGAATATTGTATGAGTTGGCAAGAGCGTAACGAGCCGTTACTGGTCCATGATAGCGCTCATCATAGTTAACGGGTTTGTACGGTGGGCGTGGATCGTTTGGATTGCCTGAGGGTGGAAATTCGGAATAAACATCCCAGATGAGTGTTGCTGGGGTCCAACCTTTTTCGAATGCAGCGGTGTAAGTGAGTGGTTTGATAGAGGACCCAGGCTGTCGGGGCTGGATGGACATGTTAACTTGACCGTCGATATCTGCATCGTAGAAATCGGCGGATCCTACCATGGCGAGGATCGCACCGGTGTTGGGCTCTATTGCAATTAGAGCGCCGTTAGATACCTTATGATCCTCTAATTCCTTGATTTGTCCGCGTAAGATCTGCTCAGCGTGTTCTTGTAGGTATGGATCCAGCGTTGTGTAGACAGTGAAGCCCGAACGATAAATGGTCTGAGGATCGTAAAGGCTTTCCAGTTCGGAACGGACATAATTCACCCAGTGCGGGAACCGCATTCGCACGTGAGCCGGTTCGAACTCGTATTCCGTTATTTCAACAGCAGCAGTACCGGCCTCCTCTGGAGAAACGCAGATGGGCTGCTGATTCCCGACATAGATACATCCTTGCTCGCTGCTAGTGAGAGTCATCAAGGTTAAGACCTGGCGGTGCCGGTCGAGGGTTGCCTCCCGGTTGACAAAAACATCGTAAACGGAGGGCGCCTGGATGATTCCTGCCAGGAATGAAGCTTCCGGCAATGTAAGGCGATCGGCAGTGGTGTTGAAATAGCTCTGTGCGGCAGCCTCTACGCCATATGCCGTATTCCCAAAGAAGGATTGGTTGAGGTACAACTCCAGGATCTCATCTTTTGTGTAGCGCCGTGTGATTTCTGCTGCCAAAAGGATCTCGCGAATTTTCCGAATCGCCGTCCGGCGGGAGCGCTCCTCTGGAGAGAGCAACAGGTTCCGGGCGACCTGTTGGGTGATGGTGGAGGCACCGGAGACGATGGTATCCCCACCGCTCAGGTTCTGCCACATGGCCCTTGCAATCGCCCATAAGTCAAATCCTGGGTGGCTGTAGAACTGAGAGTCCTCCGTTGCCACAGTGGCGGCGATCATATAGGGAGAGATGTCTTCGATGGAGACGTAAGTCCGGCGGCCTGCTTGAGGATCAAGGATTTCATAGAGCAAATTACCTTCCTTATCAAGGATCTGCGTTGTTTCAAATTGTGCTGCATGTTGGTGCAGGTCCTCAACAGGTGGAAGACTCGCCGCAAGGATGGAATATTGGTAAAGGGCGAATGTGGTAAATGCGATCACGATTGCGATGAGTATGAAAATGGCGATGATGGCCATCCGGATAAGACAACCACCACATCCGCTCACCCCTGAACGGATCTGGGAGGGCGGCTTGCCGATGGGAGGTGGTGGATAGGCATAGGCAGCCGGTGCGACTTGCGTTGCGTCTAAGTCCCTCTCAGTCACACGTTGTGGGAGTTCATCTGGCTCTTGTGGTCCTGGTGGTGGGATGGGCGTGTCTGCGTTAGAGGATGCTGGAGTGTCATCCAGTGAAACATCCTCGCCGGTCAGTGTGATGTCATCATCGCTTTGAGGATCGAATGGAGTGTCTTCCCATCCACCACTTCGCTCCAACGAGCCCTTTGGTGGATAGTAGACGGACAGGTCTTCAGTGTCAGACTTTGGAGTGGATTCGCTCGTTAATTTGCGGAACCTATCTGCGGCTTCGTTGGGTTCGGATGGTGAATCGGGGGGATCAAAATTCCTTGGGGTTGACTTCCTAGCAGCAGTGAGATCCGTGAATGAGCCGGTGTCTTCCGCGGATTCAAGGGCTGCATCTTTATCAAGAGATCCATGAGAGGGTGGGATAGCTTCTGCATCATCCGGAATCGCAGGTCGCGGATCACTGCTTACTTCGGAATCCGCACCTGAGGTGGCCTTCCCTTCGCTTATGCTGTTCTCTGACGAAGGGGCCACCTGTTCTTCATTAGAAAGTCCATCAGTTTCTGGATTCTCGCTATCTATCTCGGTCATCAGTACGACGGCCACTCCTACCGCATCCAAAGCGAGGTTGATGATGTTCCATAGTCCCCGTCACCTATAAAAGACGATGTTATGACTGATTTGGTTCCAATGAAGGTTTGCTTTGGACCAATATGTTAAAACTTCCCTTCATTACGATTTCATAGTCCTGATTTATGACTTTAAATGCAACATCCAATGCGCCGCCTCCAAGGCGCGGAAAAGCCTTGAGATTCGTGATCTCAATTTCAGCATGAACGGTGTCTCCAATGAACACCGGCTTGCTGAATTTCCAATTACTAATCTCCCTAAAAGCAAGAACCGTGCCTTCTAAAAAACCTGTACGCATAGCTAAGCCAGTGACAATGGAGAGAACAAGCAATCCATGAGCAACGCGCTGACCGAAGGGTGCAGTTTCTGCAAAGGCAGCATCGGTGTGTATTGCATTATAGTCTCCTGAAAGTCCAGCGAAATTTACAACATCCGCTTCGGTGATGGTTCGGGCTTGCGTTGTGATCTTGTAGCCTATCTCAAAATCCTCAAAATACATGCCTCGCTGAAAAGTTATCGTTTCATCCATTGTGCACTCCTCGTACGCATTGCGCAATTCTAGCACGTCTTTGACGGGCGCGTCCTATTTGATGTTGTATTTTCTCGAATAGTGTAGTGATTGGTGGTTTGTGTAGCTGCAGGAACACCAATCAAACCCCGATTCCATACACTTGTCTGAATGAGGACACAATCCGTGAGATGTACTCCTCTTTGACCTTTGTTGAGCCTATCCGTACAATGTGCTTCATGCGTGATTGGACCTTGGATTCTACTTTCACTCTCCCACTTCGAATAGCAGCCGATGCACGTTCAGTACAGCCAGATTACGTCGATGACCAGATTTGGGAGTTGAGCATCGAAGGTGGTGATCCTCCCGCTGTCGCAATCCAGACAACCTACGGCCTTCGTGCGAAGAGCTTCCGGTTATTTCCTGGTTTCAGCCTTGGTGGGGCGGTGCTAAGCGACCCGGCTTCGTTCCATCAACCACCCGTTGTCCAGAAGTTTTTCCCTAATTACGTCCGCGTTGCCTATGAGCCTTTCATCCAGTTGGTCGTATTGAGTGAGTATTGGGTTCTCGATTCACACCAGTTGGGTGGGAGAATACGCATCCATAACCTTAGCGATGAGCTAGCCAACGTCAGACTGCGCATCTACGCCTATCTCATTCCCAACGAAGGTGGAGAACGCATGGGTGAATGGAGCCATCAGGGCGTGAAAACACTGACGGGAAGGACTGAGAATCTTGCGCCTGTGGTTTTCATCACAGGAGGAGCTACCGTTGATCATGCTATCTATCCCGCCTTGACGGTCAATACGCCTATTCCATCCGGCGAATCACAGGATGTTCTCTGGTCTCATGCAGGATTGGAGGATCGGGTTTCGTCCTTTGAAGCGGCTCGAGAATTGGTGGGTCGACGGTGGGATGCAGAGATAGCACGCCTGGAGCTGCTTAATGAGTCCATGATCGATGTTGAGACTGGGAATAGCGACTGGGATGTAGCCTTGTCGTTATCTCAGAAAGTAGCTCTCGGAAGCTATCTAGGACCTACGCGTGCACTCCCCAATCCTTCATTTGTGTTGAATCGTGTTCCAGATCGAGGGTACTCTAGGAGCGGGGATGGGAAAGATTACGGTTGGCAATGGGATGGTCAGAACGCTCTGACCACCTACGTCCATCTACCGCAACTCCTACTCAATTCGCCAGATCTTGCGAAAGGCGTCATCCGTAATTTCCTCGCCATCCGTCGTCCAGATGGCACGATCGATTGGAAACCTGGAATGGGAGGGCAACGGAGCGGGACGCTCTCCACACCACTTCTTGCTACGATGTCCTGGAAAATCTTTGAACAAGTTGGGGACAAAGAATTCTTAAAGGAGGTTTTCTCTGGTCTCTGCGAATTCTTGGATAGTTGGTTCGAGGAAGAGCATGATCGCGACGGTGATGGTTTTCCCGAGTGGGACCATACGACCCAGATGGGTTTCGATGACTGTCCGACCTTTGTGCGTTGGAGGAAGTGGGGTCAGGGCTTGGACATCACACTTGCGGAGACACCTGATTTAGCTGCGTATCTCTACCGGGAGAGCACATCCTTGCTCCACATCGCGAATCAGGTTGGATTGGATGATCCTCCTGGATTGAAGGAACGAGCCGATCTCTTAAAACATCGATTGGAAGCCACATGGTCAGAAAAGACGTTGAGCTATCACCATATGGATCGGGATTCCCATGGTTCCGTTTCGGGCGAGGTGTTGAATTCGGATCGAGGGGAATTCTCATTCCCTGTGGAACGCGAGTTCGAGGAACCTGTCCGACTCTTGTTCCAGGTGAAAGGCCAGGAGGGGCTTACCCACAAAGTTCAAGTTTTTGTGCACGGCAAAGGGAAACGCGGCCGGCCTCGAATCGAACGGATTCGGGAGAGACACTTTCAGTGGTTCTACGGATTAGGGACCGCGACGACAGAAAAGACCTACGCGAGGATCGACCGTGTTGAAGTGAAGGGTCTTAGCGATGCCTTTAAAACCACAGTCCTCATCGGGGACTTCAAGAGGCATGACGTGAGTCTCCTTCTGCCACTCTGGGCGGGGATCCCGGATAAAGGCAGAGCAGAGGTGCTCATCGAGAAAACTTTGCTGGACCCTAAACGATATTGGCGTACGAATGGCATTCCAAGCTGTTCGGCAAAGGATCCTGCTTATCGCCGTGCCATAAAGGAAGGGGCAGTGGGTGTTCAGATGATCTGGAACCTGATGCTTGGTGAAGCTTTGCTGGCATATGGATACCGGCAGGAGGCAGCCGAGTTAGTTACCCGGTTGATGAACACTGTTGTACGATCTTTGCGTGATGAGAGAGCTTTTCGTGATATTTACCACCCTGACGAGCCGAAGGCGATAGGTGAGGGGGATCACCTTTCCGGCATAGCCCCACTTGGATTGTTCTTGGAAACACTGGGTGTTCGTCTGATCTCCCCAAGGAAGTTTTTCCTGCGGGGTACGGATCCGTTTCCGGACCCAGTGATTATCCGCTGGAAGGGAACTGAAATCCATTGCCTTCAGGATCGAAAACAGGTGCAGTTCCTGGATGGGGCAATGATTGAAGTGGTTGGAGAAGATTTGCAGTTCGTTGAACAAGTTGAGTAAGGCGATCGCCGAACGAAGGTTTATATTATAATTCTTGCGCTCTCGGGGAACTGTATGACGACACTTCTCAAACGAGAATAACGATTGCCACAATAAACCGTACCATCCTCCTGAGCATTTAATTTGATATCGCATCGTTGACACATTCAGGTCAGGTGAAACTTGATGTTGGACCACATCTTCACAATCTTCCAGCCAATCATCGAGCCATTCGAAAACCTATCATTTAAGGCAGCACAGTCCTCCACCGACTTCAATCAGACTGCTGCGATTATTGCGACAGTTGTTTTTGTGATGATCTTTGTCGTGATCTCCACTCAGTTACTCCATGAAACAGTTGCAGCATTATCAGGGGCTGTGATTGTGTTTACAATCACGTATGTTGGGGGAACGTTCAACCCTGATCTGCAGCTTCTCACTTTTGAAGAGGCGATGACATTTGTGGATTGGAATGTCATCTTCCTGATTATGGGCATGATGATCTTCATGGCTGTTTTAGGAAGGACGAATATCTTTCGATGGATGGCGGTGAATTTATACTTAGTGACGAGTGGAAATACGTGGCTGCTTATCCTTTCCTTGGTGACACTGACGGGTATCACATCAGCATTTTTGAATGATGTAACTGCCATCCTTCTTCTTGTGCCACTCTCCATTCAAGTAGCCGTCGCCCTGGATATCAATCCACTTGTCATCGTAATTCCCGAGATATTGGCTTCCAATATTGGAGGGGCTGGAACGCTCATTGGGGATCCACCAAGCACGATTGTTGGTTCTCATATCGGGCTGAGCTTTGGTGAGTACCTCGTAAACATGGCGCCAATCGCGATACTCTGTATGCTCGCGCTGTTGATTATTATCCGGCTGATGTATTCAAAAGAGATAGCGGGCGCGAAAAGCACTATCTCACCAGCGCTCCTCGAGCAATTGAAGTCGGAAGCAGTTGTTCAGGATCGTCCTACGTTGATAAAGGCTTCGATCCTTGCGGTTTTTACATTGATCCTTTTCTTCATCGCAGATCAGTTTGGCGGCATGCCACCAAGTGTCGTCGCGCTTATCGGAGCAGCTCTGCTACTCGTCTGGGTTCGACCCAATATGCACGATATGATGCATGATGTAGATTGGACGACATTGATATTCTTCATTGGAATTTTCATTACAGTGGGAGCATTGGAAGCGACAGGTGCGATCTCGTGGATCGCAATCCAGATTGGGAACTTCGCAGGCCAAAGTTTAAATCTGGCCGTCGTCTTGACAACATGGGTCTCGGGAACTGCTTCAGGCATTGTGGCGAACATCCCCTTTACTGTCGCCGCCTTGCCGGTTGTCGATCACTTGACAGCGACAATCTCGGGCGCAGCTGAAAACAGTGTCCTGTATTGGTCTCTGATCCTCGGGGCAGATTTAGGTGGAAATGCTACAATCCTAGGCTCTGCACCGAATATTGTTGCAGTTGGATTATTGGCGCAGGCTGGTTATCGAGTGACGTTTGGACGTTTCATGCGTGATGGTGTACCTGTGACTTTATTAACGCTAGGGATAGCCACAATCTGGGTGCTGCTGCGTTATTGATAGGAGGCGTATATGGGTTTAATTTTATGTGCTACACGAGGGGGAGAGGCAAGCATACATGCCCAGGATTTAGCCATCTCATTGGCTGACAAAGAAAATGAGCCGTTGGTATTTATATACATAGCCGATGATTCATTTCTCAATAAGACAGCGGCGGCAGTAGTTGTGGATGTCCAAAATGAATTGGTTAATATGGGTGAGTTCTTCCTGGTGATGGCTGTCGAAAGGGCGGTAAACAAGGGAGTAGAGGCGAGCGCCATCACCCGTGTAGGTCCTTTTAGAGCAACCCTCTGCGAAGCGGCAGGGGAGTTGGGAGCGACAACAATCGTCCTTGGACAACCGAGCGGGGAAACCAGCCACTTCCAAGAGGAAGAATTCCAACATCTCCTGGAATGCCTGGCAGAGGAGACCGGAGCGGAGATTGTGACTCCGTAATACAGGGGATTAAAATTGTGAGGGTTCTCATAGTAAAATTCATTATATGGAACAAAGTGTTTCTAGTGTGTTGAGGTGAACGGGATTGGAAGCTGAGATTCGCGTTGAAGTCCTGATCTTGACCTTATTGTTAGTCGCCTCCATCGTGGCGATTTTTGTTAGGCGATTCCGGATACCCTATACCGTGGCGTTGGTTATCGCCGGCTTTGCCCTTTCTTTCTCTGCGCAAACCGACATTGAACTCGATCCGGATTTCTTCCTACTCGTCATTCTACCTCCACTCATCTTTGAGGCGGCTTTTCACCTCAACCTGAAGGACCTTCGAGAGAACTTTCTAACCATCCTCCTCCTGGCTGTTCCTGGTGTCATCTTGAGTATGTTCCTGGTTGGGGGAGTGGTTGCCACTGGTGCTGGCTTACCCATCCTGGTTTCGCTGGTATTCGGAGCCATCGTCGCTGCGACAGACCCAGTTGCAGTCGTCGCCATTTTCAAAAAACTTGGCGCTCCACGCCGGTTAGCAGTTTTGCTTGAGGGTGAGTCACTTTTCAACGATGGGACCGCCATCGTAATCTTCAATCTTGCAGTAGTAGTTGCGCTAACGAGCACATTCGACATCGCCCAGGGATTGTTGGATTTCGTATTGGTTGTAGGAGGTGGAATACTTGTTGGCTCAGCACTCGGATGGCTAACAACGCGCATACTCGCCAGGATCGACGATCACCTCGTAGAAACAACGTTGACAACTGTATTGGCATTTGGTTCTTTTCTTGTAGCGGAGGAGTTCCTCCACGTCAGCGGTGTGCTTGCGGTGGTCGCCGCGGGTTTGATTGCTGGCAATATGGGCCCCAGGACCATGTCACCGACAACGCGCATCGTGCTGTTCAACTTCTGGGAATACATGGCATTCCTCGCTAACTCGGCTGTTTTCTTGCTTATTGGATTACAGATTGAGATTAGTGAACTTCTCGATAATTTACAGACCATCTTCTGGGCAATCTTGGCCGTGATCGTTGCAAGAGCGGTGGTTGTGTATGCTGTCTCTGCTTTACGGCGCGATATCCCCATGAACTGGCGTCATGTCGTTTTCTGGGGGGGGTTGAGGGGAGGTGTCACCCTTGCATTGGCTCTCAGCCTCCCAATGGGAATATCGCCATATCGAAGCACATTAATCGCAATGGCATTTGGCGTTGTGCTCTTTACGTTGCTGATACAGGGTGTCAGCATGGGGTGGCTCATGCGGAAGCTCAAGGTCGTCGCCCCAAGGGAAGGTCAATTGGAATATGAACGACGTCATGCGCGGGCACTGGCAGCGCAAGCTGGTTTTGATCAACTCTTGAAACTCCATAATGACGGTCTAATCTCCTCACACACATGGGACGGATTGAAAGGGAGGATTGAAGGAAGGGTTACCGCGCTTGCGGAAGCGGTTCAAGATGCGCTGCATGATAATCCGGAGCTTGAAATTGAGGAGTTGATCACTGCCAGGAGAGAAGAATTGAATGCCCAGCGCAGTACATTATCCACCATCCGCCGGGAAGGTGTCATCTCCGATGAGACTTATGAAGAGCTTGTCGCTGAAGTCGACCAGGCAATAGAAGCTGGTATTGAGTGCTGGGCAGAGCAAGTCTTGGCAGATCACATCGGCCCAAATATTAAGCAGCTTATTTTAGTTATGGTGCAGCACCGTGACCTTGAAAAGGTAAATAACGCGATGGCTGCAATGGGGATATTCGCCACATTAATTCAAAGCACAGGTGGGTTTCTCAGAAGGCGGAACCATCTTATGCTCATTGGGATCCCTGAGGGAAAGCTAGATGTTGTTCTCGATACGCTAGATAATTCCACTAGCGGTGATACTGCATTCCTTGAGCCGCCGGATGAAATGCCATTTGCTTCAGGATCGCCTGTACCCGTTAATATTCGCGGCGCTACGGTTTTCGCAATAGATGTCGAGCGCTACGAGGAGATTCGTTCGTGAAGTTGATACTTGTAATCATTAATGACTATGACGCTGAACCAGTCATCAAAAAGCTACTTGAGCCCGGATACCGCGTAACGCGAGTGGCATCCACAGGCGGATTCTTGCGTCGCGGTAACACAACCCTACTCATCGGCACAGAGGATGAGTCTGTCGATGATGTGCTAAACATCATTCGTGAAACCTGTTCTGAGATTGTTGAGGAAGGCCAACGAAGGGCGACGATTTTTGTGTTGGATGTGGAGGAATATCAGCAACTCTAATCAAGCTTAACGGTCTCAGGGAATATTACGATCCCCAAGATCGTAAGTAGCAAGCTACCCCCTGCTGCGATAAGGGCTGCCTTCGTGGCGCCTATCGAATCCCCAATTGAACCGATGAGAAGTGAACCAATTGGAAAGAAGCCTCCAAGAGCCCAGGTATAACTACTGAGTACCCGGCCGCGTAGAGGATCTGGGACTAGGAGTTGGATGAGCGTGTTGGTGAGTGCAAGAAGACTTATAAAAGCAAATCCTGCACCAACCAGCGCTACCATGGATAAGATAGGAATCCGCGAGAGCGCTACAATCGCGATCATAAATGCCAACATCCCTCGGCTGACTGTGAGGACGCGCCCCTTTGGAATTCGGTCGCCCTTCAGTGCAAGGCCAAATGCGCCGATGAGTGCGCCTACCCCCTGAGCGGCCAAGAGCGCGCCGTATCCCACCGGACCAACTTCCAGGATATCGCGTGCAAAGACTGGAATTAGTACAAGGTATGGAAAAGATACTGTGCTGAAAGCAGCAATCATTATGACAAGGCCAAAGACACGCCGGTCATGGATGAGATAGGATAATCCCTCTCGTAATTCGCTCAAACCCTTTCCATCTCCCGACGTTTTAACCTTTGGCAGGAACATCATCAGAAGTGCGCCAATAACGGCGAGATAGCTGATGGAGTTGAAAGCAAATGCGGGGGCTTCCCCAAATCGGGCCACAATCAAACCCCCAACAGCTGGGCCGATGATCCTAGCACCGTTGAATACGGATGAATTAAGGGCGATTGCGTTGAACAAATCCTCTCGCTCAACCAGATCCGCGAAGAAAGCTTGTCTGGCGGGCATATCCAATGCGTTCCCGAATCCTGTCAAGAATGCGATGAAGACAATGTACTCATATGTAATACGTCCCGAGAATGTCAGCACTGCCAGGATTGCCGCCATCAGCATGAACCAACTCTGTGTGATGAGGAGGATCCTTCGCCTAGGAAAGCGGTCAACGATGACGCCCATAAATAAAGATAGGATGAGCACAGGAAGGAATCCTGCGAAAACCACGACGCCCAGTTTAAGTTGGGATCCCGTTAGATCGTAGACGAGCCACTGTTGAGCCGTTGATTGGGTCCAAGCACCTATGAGTGAGATTAACTGACCTACAAAGAAGAGCCGGAAGTTGCGATAGCGGAAAGCGCGTAAGCCGTCCGGCCAGCGCATGTCCATACGAAGGGAAGGGGTTATTTGCGGGAGGAAATTACGCAATCAGGCCTCGGAGGGTGTTAAGATTTTTCCTGGGATTCTTCATGGATGGTCTCTGCCTGATAGGTGAAAACCTGAAGGTTACGTTCCTTCCAGGCGTCAGATTGAAGTCCAGCCTTTTCACAAAGCATTGAGAAGAATAGAGTGGGAGATGAGATTCGATCCCAAACCTGTGGCAGGAACGTGGCTCGCCTTTTACCTTCTGTGATGATTACCCCGTCCACTCCGGGCTGAATACGCTCGAGCAACTGGTCTGGTCCATCGTATTCAAGAGGCTCTGGCTCGCTCAGGATGGAAATCTCGATCAGTATTTGATCTACCTCATCAGGTTGAACCTGTGGAAAACGGAAATCGTGCAGCGCAGCAGCTCTCGCATGCTCGCGAACATCTTCTACGAGGGATACCCTGGCCTCAAGAGTGCCGATGCAGCCTCGTAATGCCCCGTCTTTCGTCAGAGTGACAAAAGATGCACCAAGTTGACGTAGTTCCTCTGGAAGCTCGCCTAAATCGATTTCGGGAGGATCTCTCCTCTCGGCGGCGGCTTCTAATGCAATGCGAGCGTGTTCAAGAAGCATCCGTTTATGTGTTTCAGAGAGTGATTGCTCCACACTAACTCCCATTTCGTTTAGAAGGCGTGAAACCGGACCAACTTGGAAATGGAGATTTTCCGACCACACACGTTTAAGAAGTTTGATCCATCATACAGTCCGCTGTTACGTGGGTCAAGGTATCATTTGAGCTTTGGCGAAATTCACAACGCAGGCGTGCCTAGGTCAAGGATTCAATTGTGTGTTGCCGGCTAGCTTACCGCCTCACAATACTCACCAATTCCTCAAGGTTCACGCAGCACGCATCAATCAGGACTGTGCATTAGAAAATGACACGCAGTGCACTTTCATAGAATGAAGTGAGATCGTTGAGATCCTCGCAAAAGCGGTCCCGTAATTCCCGTGGACCGATCAGAACAAGTGGTACTGGATTATGTGTATGCCCTTTTGCCTCCAGGTCCTCGAGATTGCCGTGATCGGAGGTGATCACGATCAATGTTTTAGAGGTTTCGCGGTGCGCATTCAATCCACTAATAACCCGATCGAAGGTTTCCAACAACTCAATGGCTTGTTCCCGACTGCCGCGGTGACCAGCATAATCGCTGAGCCAGTAGTCAAACCATGCCAGGTCGTATTCTCTAGAGAGCTTAGCTAGGAGAGCCCCTGCCTCCACGGGGGTATACACGGGAGCAGGTGGGAAGTCGGGTTGAGCCGCCCATCCATCTCCGGTGAAATCGGGTGAGATGGCGCGCCCTTTCTGTAAATCCTCGGCAGTCATCAGTGGGATTCCGGCCGCATTTGCAGCCATTGGAATTGCAGAGTACAAACGGAGTTTACTCTCGATAACCTTGAAGTAGCGGGGCGGGTATGCGTTGAGAAGAGCAGCAGTGCCTCCTCTGCGCTGTACTTCCATGAACAGATTGTGCTCACTCAGGATTGCAGCGACATCAGGATTGGGTTTGGGTCCATAGTGCTGACCGATCTCAGCAGGAACGTTACGGCCTGTGAGTAGGACTGCTTGGCCGGTAGCAGATTGAGGCATCCCTTCGATCCCTAGTTGCGTATCTAGCGCAAGCAGAGAAGCGCTATCACCATGGAATGGAGAAGAACCTGCCACGAGGGATCTACTCCCAAGTAAAGATCTCAATGCTGGCATCGATGCAGCGGAAAGTGGATTGCGATCTGGTTCGTCAGAACCAAGACCTATTCCATCTAAGAACAGTACAAGCAGATTTGCCATCAGGTAGGACGCCTCATGGTAAACCAAGCGGAGGCTCGAGTCCCCTTTTGATCTGTCCCTCGGGAAACCTCAAGTATCTCACAACAAGTCTCGAATTGATCCCTGATGAACTTCTCAGAGGGGAGCATGCCGGTGTTGGCTTTGGTGTCCAACCATGTGTAGAGGAGGAATGTTCCTTCTGGTTTGAGAAGGCGTGTAAGGTTCTCGAGATATCGAGCCTTGGCGGAGGAAGACAGTCCATGGTAGCAGCCGATATCAAGAATGAGATCAAATGGCTCCACGATTTCGTCTAGACGTGTTACGTCACCTCGACGAAAGTCTATGTGAAGTCCTTCCGACTTAATCTTTCCCTTAGCGATTTGAATTGCGCGAGTTGAATGATCGATAGCAGTAACATCCCAGCCGTGGTGAGCCATCGTGATTGCATTTGTGCCTGTGCCACATCCCAGATCGAGCGCTCGACCAGGTGGAGACGCGTCAAGGAATTCCAAGAGCTCCGGTGGGGAGATACCAGTATCCCAAGGTGTTATATGGAGCAAGTATTGCAGCTCAAACAAGAATCGGTGCATCATAATTACTATTTAAGCCCATCGAGCACTCGACGAGCCTCATTAGGATCGATAATACCCACCATACGCCAGACTTCATTACCTTCCCCATCAAGGATGATGAAGGTCGGAGTGTACTCGAAACGGAACCGAGGTCCGAGGCGCTGGCCAGCAGGTTCCTGAATGTTGATATGGATCACGGCGACATCTTCTGCATATTCCTTCTCGAGCGCGTCCACGACGGGCTTTGCGGTCATGCAGGCAATTCAAAAGTTGCTTTGAAACTCGAGGAATACGGGCTTCCCTTTGCCGATTTGGTTGAGGATCTCATCGGTTTCGTTTAATGTGCTCTCACCTGGCCGTAAGAAAATAAATGCGAGGATGAACCCGATGAGTAACGCGCCAACTGCAATAACGTCGTTGGCCTCAATACCTTTCCTAAAGAGGATGATTGCGAAAATAATAATAATGACTAAGGCGGTGATCACGAATGAATACTGATTGATGAAACTCATACACACTCCAAGGACGTTAGTTTGATTGTATCATCTGGGGTGGGAAAGAAACTATTCACTCTATGCTGTTTGATAACATGATTGAATCGAAGTCAACGAGTTGATAAGTGAATAAATGAACGTGTTGATATGATGAATTAATTTATCATACTGACTTCTTGACCTTTTGACCTATCAACTTATCAACTTCTATTCATTGTGATTTGCAAACCGTAGTTAGCATTGAAATCCTCGAAATTGCCCACCAAGAGACCTTTTTTGACCAATACTTTGACAACTCCATATTACTGTCTTACAATCCACTCACTACTAATAATCCCAACTAGAAGGGTCATCAACTGATGAAAGAATACGGTACTGATTTCATCCGCAATGTCGCGCTTGTTTCACATGGCGGTGCGGGAAAAACATCATTAGGTGAGGCAGCACTTTATTTCACCGGTGCGATTAACCGCATGGGACGAGTCGAGGATGGAAACACGGTTGCGGATTTTGAAGATGAGGAAATCCGGAGAAACCTTTCGTTATCCACAGCCATCCTACCGGTAGAGTACAAAGACCACAAAATCAACCTGCTCGATACACCGGGATTTACTGACTTCATCGGTGAGGTCATCTCAGCATTACGCGTGGCGGATAGCACGCTAGTTCTCGTCGATTCCGTGGCAGGCATCGAGGTGGGGACCGAGATTGTCTGGTCCTATTGTGATACTTTCAAGCTACCCCGTTTTGTCGTAATCACCAAAATGAACCGGGAAAACGCCGGCTTCCAGAGAGCTCTCGAATCAGTTCAAGTACTTTCCAAAGATGCCACATTTATTCCGGTGCAACTGCCTTGGGGAGAGAAGCAGGATTTTAAGGGGGTCATCGATCTCTTCTCAATGCAAGCAAGGCCGGATGATGGAAGCGGCACCGAAGTCATTCCAGAAGATTTAGCGGATGTTGCCGAAGAGGCGCGCATAGCATTGGTCGAAGCTGCAGCTGAAGGTGACGATGCACTGTTGGAGAAATACCTCGACGGAGAAGAGTTGAGCGCTGAAGAGGTAGCTCGCGGCTTCAAGCAGGCTGTCATTTCCGGAACTTTCATCCCGGTCTTCGTCGTTGCAGGCACGGAGAATATTGGATCCGCGCCACTCTTGGATGCCATCATCAACTTAATGCCATCTCCAGCACAGGCGCCTCCCACGGTCGCCCAAGGAGCTGCAGGTGAAGAGTCATTGGAAGCGTCTAGTACAGCACCGCTCTCTGCTTATATTTGGAAGACGACGGCAGATCCATTCGTGGGAAGACTGACCTATTTTCGTGTGTATTCAGGAACTCTGAATTCGGATACTAGGGTTTGGAACCAATCGAAAAACCTTGAAGAACGGTTGGGCACATTGAACGTCATGAGGGGGAAGGAGCAGCTCCCCGTAAAACTGCTTCACGCCGGTGATATTGGTACGGTCGCAAAGCTAAATGAAACAGGGACTGGAGATACACTTTGTGAGCGTACGCATTCCCTTGAATTGAATGTACCGGAGTATCCAAATGCCTTGTACTCAGTTGCTGTGTTGCCAAAGACGCAGGCTGATTCCACCAAAATGGGCTCCGCGCTAACGAGGTTAAGCGAAGAAGATCCAACGTTGTCTTGGAGGCAGGAGGGGAGCACTAACCAGACCATCTTGGAAGGGATGGGAGATCAGCACATCGATGTTGCTATCCGCAAAGCGGAATCCAAGTTCCAGGTGGGCCTCAATACAGCAATTCCGAAAGTACCTTTTCGAGAAACCATCACCAAGACTGGTGATGGCCAATACCGCCACAAGAAGCAGACAGGTGGCGCTGGGCAGTTTGCTGAAGTCCATTTGCGCGCCATGCCTCTCGAGGATGGTGATTTTGAATTTGAAAACAAGGTTTTCGGTGGAGCGATATCCTCCGGATACATGCCGGCAATTGAGAAGGGCGTACGCGGTGTTATGCGTACAGGTGCGTTAGCCGGTTACCCGGTTGAGAAGGTCCGTGTTGAAGTTTATGACGGTAAGGAACACCCGGTTGATTCAAAGGCAGTGGCCTTTGAAATTGCTGGGCGCGAAGCTTTCAAGATTGCATTTTCAGAGGCTGGACCAGTGCTCCTGGAACCCATTATGGATGTACGCGTTGTTGTTCCTGAGGCAAATATGGGCGATGTGCTTGGAGATCTCAACACAAGGCGAGCTCGCGTGCAGGGTATGGACACTGAACGAGGTCGTAGTGTTGTCACTGCTGAAGTTCCTCTAGCTGAAATCCTGCGTTATGTAACTGACCTTCGTTCGATTACCGGTGGCCGGGGCGTTTTCGGTATGAGTTTAAACCGATATGAAGTGGTTCCTTCCCATATTACCGAAGAGATCATCGCTGCTCGTGAAAGGGAAAAACGCGGCGAGGAAGACTGATTACGTTAGCACATAACCTGGGCCGGGTAATCCCGGCCCATTTCTTTTCACATTGAAGGATGTCATGACGCGCCCTCCAATCAGCATGTATTGGATCACACTAACCGGCGGCTTGCTTGGTATATGGATGACACTGGAAGGGCTCTACTATCGATTGTTTGAGGCATTTCGTGATCCAGATGCTTTGTGGTTGAATTGGGCAGAAACTTTAAAGCTTGATCCAAACAGGCTGGCCTGGTTGCTGATCGTCATCGGAACGCTCTGGATCGGCGCACTCTGTGCATTATGGTTGCGCCTTGGATTTGGATATTGGCTCTCGGTGATTTTGGCGGTTTTCTCACTGGGCTTTGCTATCGGTGGAACTGTCTTGGCCTTCCTGGCAATCATAGGACTGGCCCTGCCAACCACCAGACGCTGGGTGAACTACGATGATGCCTCCGACTCCGGATGAATGGACGCCGATCCGCTTCATAAGCGAGGAGATTGACGTCTACTTCGATAAGCCTCCTGTCATGGAGAAGAAACCGGATCCACCCTCGGGTTTCATATGGGGGGAAGATGAATTCAAGGTGATTGAATTGATCTCCACCTGGTTCGATTACGACCGGAAAGGTCGGATGGCGAAAAACATGAGGCCTGAAAACCTGCGTGCTGCTCGGAGGCGAGGTTCATGGGGCGTTGGGCGATTCTATTTTCGCTTACGAACCGAGTGCGATCGCGTCTTTGATCTGTACTACGATCGCGCAGTCGAAGAGGCTGGCGATCGTAAAGGACATTGGTATTTGTGGCGTGAGTTGAAGCAAGAGGAATAAGTAATTTGTGCATCGATCAAAGGTCAACGGCAAATGTTAAGTTCACTGTTTTTCACTTTGCATTGTAAATGTCATGTCGGCAGAGATTCCTTTTAATTTCATAAAGCGATGGAAAATCTCAACATCAACACTGAACGTATTCTCCTGTTCCCATTGAACCTGGATCAGCTTCGTTTCTACCTGGAAGACCCTGAGAGGCTCGAAGAGAGCCTCGGAATTCCTGTCTCAAGCCTGATTAATACTGAGAAATTGCGACGAGCTCTAGGAATGAAAATTCAAAAGATGGGAGTTGCCGATGAGAGTGACCATGTCTGGTACACATACTGGCTCATCGTGATTCGGGACACAGAATTTGGAGCAGGAATGGTAGGGTTCAAAGGACTGCCAAATGAAAAGGGTGAGGTGGAGATTGGTTATGGTATTGATCCAGACTGTCAAGGTCATGGATACATGACCGAAGCCGTGGGCACACTTATCGGTTGGGCTTTTCAGCAGGAATCATGCCGGTCTGTGATCGCTCAATATACTAACCGCTTGAACGTTGCCTCCAATAGAGTCCTTGAAAAGGTTGGTATGCGAGTTTATCGAGAGACGGATGAGGCTTTGAGTTGGAGAATCGACAAGAAACCCTCATGATTAGGGAAATCTGGATCAGGCTTTATCGCAGAGAATATGTGTGCGTTGCACGGTTAATCAGAACGACGACGTTTCCCTCCTATCTGAAGAAATTGCTGCCCTTGAATCGACAAAGATGATCGGTTCATCCTCGAACTGTGGTCAGGCGCCTGGCACTTTCTCGTTGGTAGTGACAATTACGCCAACCGCAGCGCAACAAAAAGCCTGGGCGCCAGATAGGAAGCCCAAAAGCTGACAAGAGCGTAATGCAAGTACCGCAGAGATTGGGCGAGAATCGAATCCCCTTCCGGCAGGATTAGCCTGAGTCCGAAAAAGATGATGAATAATCCCAGGATGCCCACGATGTAGCGCCCGAATCGCTGCAAAATGGGACCATCTACCTTGAAGCCTCCCCAATTCGTCAATAAGGCTGCCCCTGAACCGAATCCCAGGATCATACCAGAGAGGTTGATCACACCTTCTAGATTTCGTGGGTCAATGGGATCTGCCTCTGGGGCTGCTGCCTTCGCGGTTTCAATCCACTCCGTTGGAATCACCCGATCCGATGTCAATGCCAGGACGAGAATCCCCAAAAGGAGGAACAGCAGTGAATATCCAATAGTCAGCAAGAGGAGATCGCGCAGCGAGCGGTCTCTAAGCCATTGCGTCACCCTTTGATTCGTACCTAAATAGATGACAAGCACGATAATGCCGATGATCCAACCAATCATTACAGATTGAGGGAAGTGCACCCCCAGGTAAGGACGCGATAAAGATGTCAGGAGGATGATGAGGATACATGCAATCGTCGCCCACCATCGCTTGATCGCAGCAGCCAGCGCACCCCAAAGCACAACTGCGTTCTGAGCGTGGCCCGAAGGTAAGCCGTATGAAGTTTCAGTACTGAATGCCTGCACCTCATTACTCACCCAATAAGGCCTTGGCAAACCAAAAGATAGTTTGAAGAGTGCGTTGATCCCGTTGCTGGTGAGCATCAGGATCCCAATGCGCAGCCCCAAGCCAATGTCGATGCACCAAAGTAAAAGTGGCAATAGAAGCATGTAGAAATATTCTGTCCCTAAGAAGCTGAAAAACTTCATTGGAAGGGTTAAAGGATCACCGAGACTCTGGAGCCAAACCATGAAGGGGATTCCTTCTTTCAGCCATTCGATCATCGTGCCACCTCTCGTTGATTAATAATTTCCTTTGGTTTCTATTTTGAGTTGGTTCCTGCGAACGTGCGGCCAAAAGCGCCATACGAGGACGACGGCTATAACAGTCAGCGCGAGGCTTACCATAAAAGGCAAATCCGGTTCAAGGCTGTAAAGTGAACCAGCAATGGGTGAAGCAATTAAGATCACGGTGCCGTTAATAGTTTCGGTGAGACCATACGCAAGACCCATTTCAGTCTTGGCGACGAGGGTTTCCACCTGAGCGCTGACCATATACCGGGAAGTGCGATAGCCTGCAGCCAGGAAGTAACCAAATGCGTACCAACCAGCGCCAATGCCCTTCCAGATGAAAAGAGTGGATGCGCCGACCAGGCTTTGTGCCAGGAGGAAACCGCTGCGCGGGATCATCCGTCCAAGTGTCAGGTTCAATACAACAATGCCCAGTGCGTTGATACTGCCGAAGATCCCAATGGTACTGATGGAAACGAGGCGTTCTTCACGCAAGTAGATGGGCGTCAGTGGCCAACTCAGGTACATGCCAATTGAAGCAACAAAGACCAGCAACAGGAAGCCAATCAAAGTGTAATTCCTCACCAGGTTGCCATAGCGTGGACCTTCCTTGGCGCGTTCAACCGGTTGTGAACGCACAAACAGGACGAAGATCATCGAAATGAAGAAGAGGAACGCGGCCACTCCATAGATGGTGCGAAGTCCAAATCTCTCAGCAATCTGGCCACCAATAATGGGACTCAGGACTGTGCCGAAACTAAAGAATGCTGTGACTGTGGTGAGGGCACGAGCTACGCTCCATTTTCCTTTAGCAGCCGTGATGTAGCTTGATAATGGGGAGAGAACAAAACCGCTAAATGAGTAAATGACGAGACCAAGGACGAAGATCGGTAGTGAGTTGGCGAAGAACATCGTCAAGGTGCCGATGAGGCCACTAAACCATGCTGATACCATAATAGTTTTGCGACCGATCAAATCAGCCAGTGCGCCAGCAGGGAGATGGAAGAGGACCAGGAACACCGCACCTAATCCCAAAATACCCCCTATCTGTAGCGGATCAGCTCCTAGTTCTTCAAGGTACAGAGGCTGGAAGTATATGAATAGGCCTTCACCGATCCCCCAGAGGAGGAGGGATAAGCTGAGGAAGCGAAGGTCTCGGGTCATGATGCGGATCTTGAAAGGTTGGCAACGAAGGAGATGATTGAATCCGCCACTCGCTCCCTTTCTGGTTCAAGTGTAATAACGTGCCCACTACGATGCACGGTAAGGATTTTGGCCCGTTTTGTCCCCAATTGGTCGAGGATGGTGGTGGCATTTTTGTGTGGCACACCTCGATCAGCGTGTGAATGAATGAGTAGCGTCGGAACCGAGATGTCCGGCAGCACGCGACGCATCTCCTCAAGCAGCACAGCAAGTTCCGGGATCGCTCGGGTCGGAAATACTGAATAAGTCAAGTGATCTGCAGCGGCTTCAGGATCGTGATAATCAAGTGGAGGAGGCTTGGGTAGATTCCGCAAACCTGCGCTTACCCATCTAAGTGAGGGCAAGAGCGGAGCCAACCAGTTCAGTTTTGGATATGGTGGAATGGTGTGGGGCGTTGAGATGGCCACGACTCCGTCAACGGGCAGTGTCCCTCCGGCGATCAACGCCAGCGCTCCACCCATGGATAGTCCAATGACCACAACCTTCTCACATTGTCCGTTCAGAAGGTAAAGACCGTCCTCCATGGATGCGATCCAGTCCGATGCTCGTGCGCGGTGAAGGTCGCTGGGATGGGTAGCATGGCCGAAGAGGCGTACGCCCAGGACTGTAAAACCGGCTTCGTTGAGTTGGTCGCCAAGCCATCTCATTTCCTGTGGTGCGCTGACAAAGCCGTGAACCAGGAGGCATCCGAAAGGACCTCCGGCCAGATAAAAGGGCTCACCACCGCTTAGAATCATGAACTTGGCTCCGACACCCGTCTCACAAAGCTGCTAACTGCTGCGAACACTTGGTCACGAGCAGCATCGCAGGTGATGATATGATTACTGCCTTCAACGTAGAGCATCTCCCTATCTTCAGTGGACAATAAATCGTAATTCGCTACCATGTGTTCAGGCGTCACGAATAGGTCGTTCTTTGAGTGAATGAAAAGCGTGGGAACGTCTATCGTGGGCGCCCTACTTCTCATCTTGCCCAGTACTTCGTCCATTTCGACAAGTGAGCGAACCGGGTAGCAATCATACGCAACGCGTGCTCCTTCCGCCTCAGGGTCATACCAGTGTGAGGATCCTTTTGGGATGCAATGGATGAAATAGCTTAGTGGACGAAGGAATGGGTGAAGCAGTCGTAGACGCGGATCCGATGGGAGACGGTTTGGTGTGGACATCGCGATAACGCCTGGCGTGGAAACATAGCTTGCGAAAAGAAGGCTTAATGCCCCACCTAGAGAGAAGCCAATTAGGACGACGGAGGAGCATGATGAGAGCAATTGGTGGTATCCATCCTCCACCGACGCCATCCAGTCCCTCCAGCGTGACCTTTCCATGTCCCGAGGATGAGTACCATGACCGGAGAGTCTTACTCCAAGGACACTGTATCCATTCTCGGTGAGATGCTCTCCGAGCCAGCGCATCTCTTGTGGTGAAGCTGTGAAGCCATGAACAAGCAAACAGCCTGGCTCACCGCCGTTGAAATAAAATGGCTCACCACCGGGCATGATCCATAAGTCATCCCTTGACTTTACTTTCTCTAGAGTTTTCATAATTAATGTCTCTTCACCCTGATTGGGTAATGTTTAGGTTAGGATGAAATACATTCATGGATACGGATCCACCGTTGTCACTTTACGGAAGAAATCTACAGCAGCATTAAACACCACATGTCGTTCTGCGTCGCGTGTGACAACGTGACCGCAGTTTTCAAGGGTGATGAGCTCTTTGTCTTCCGAACCAAGCGCGTTATAGATTTTCTTGACATCTTGATATGGAACCGATGCATCTTTCGTTGAGTGGATCAGCAGCGTAGGTACCTTCACCTGTGGCAGGCATGCTCGCAACTCGCGAAGTAGGTCGAGGAATTCAGCACCGCCCCGCACTGGGTACGATCGATATTCCAAATGGTCCTTGCCAATCCCTGGTTCAACCCATTCGGTTTCGTCTTTTGGCGCAAAGCGCCAAACCTTGCTGATAAGCGGGATCATGGGCCGTATGACACGGATCTTGCGGTCTGGAATCTTGTAAGGTGTCGAACAAGCAATGACGCCGGTCACGGAAAATCTGGATGCAAAGATGAGTGATAACGCCCCACCCATGGACAGACCCAATATGACGATGTGATCGCAAATATTGTAAAGAGTGTAATATGCATCCTCAACGGAAGCTAACCAGTCATACCACCGGGCGCGGATCATATCCTCCTGCTTGGTGGCATGGGCGAATAGTCGCACACCTAGCACACTGAAGTCCTCTGAGGCGAGGTGTTCTCCAAGCCAACGCATCTCTTTCGGTGCGCCACTGAACCCATGCACCAGAATGCAGCCGATACGTCCGCGCTGAAAAAGGAAAGGTTCTCCTTCGTGCTGGATGATACTCATGAAATCACCTGAAGATCACGCGGAAAGCTGCTCAGGCTCTCCCCGCCTGTTGAAGTTACGACCACGTCGTCCTCAATACGTACGCCACCTCGGCCAGGAAGGTAAATACCGGGCTCCACAGTGAAAGTCATTCCAACCTGAAGCAATTCTGTGCTTTCGTCACGAATATATGGCTCTTCATGACTCTGCAAGCCGATGCCGTGGCCGGTCCGATGGATGAAGTACTCCCCGTAACCGGCCTCATCAATGACCGTTCGGGAGGCACGGTCGACAATCCCGCATTGCACTCCCACTTGGATTGCTGCGTGGCCAGCTGCATTGGATTCCTGGACGATCGTGTGGATCTTCTCAAGTTCTGGATCAATGTCACCCAATGCGAAAGTTCTTGTTAGGTCGGAGATATAGCCCTGTACCCTCGCACCCCAATCAATGATGAGTAAATCACCCTCTCGGAGTTCGCGATCTCCAGGGACTGCATGTGGTAGGGCACTATTTGGACCTGAAGCCACGATGGGTTCGAAAGGTAGTTTTGAGTCCGACCCAGATCTTAGCAACTGTACAATCAGTTCAGCAGCTAACTCCTTCTCCGTCATTCCGATTTGGATCCGTGACAGTGTCTTTTTAAGAGATGTTTCTGCGATGATAACCGCATTCCGCATAGCTTCGATTTCACTTTGATCCTTCAAAATACGCAGTTCGGAAAGCGTGTCCTCTGCAGAAATGAAGGCTACCCCAGGGATGGAATCCTTCAATAGTTGGATTTCAAATGCTCGCATTCCCAATGGTTCGATCCCGATCTTGGCATTCTCCAGCTTTAGCATTTCACCCGCCTTCCGAAAGGCAAGGCTGCGGGAGGTTTCATCCTCGCCGTACGGTAAAAGGTCAATGGAGAGCGGTGATGTTTCGGCTTTACTCTGTTCCAACTCTGGCAACACGAGTACGACCGGCTTGCCAGGTTTGAAAAAACTAACTACGGGCCGTTCTATAAGGTGAAAGGACAAACCTGTGAGGTAGAAAAGCGTGGGGCCTGGAATGACCGCAACGACTTCATGTCCCTTTTGCTCCATAAGCTGTTGTAGGCGTTCAAGTCGGTGAATGGTCATTTGAACCTCCGGAGTTGGAGCGATTATAGCCGTGCTCCACTTTGGGAGCAAAGAGCTCACGCTCCGAGGAATGTCCGATTAAATGCCATCTTCATCCGTGTGAACACACGTTCTAAATTGCCATCAATTATGTAAGCCTTTTGCAAGGCGATTGTAATGTCGCTGTCGGCTGAATTGGGTAAGAATATTTCTACAGGGAGCCGGTTTATGTAGAGTGGAAGATGTGCGTCCTTCATAGCTGGAGAGGATGTTTTCATCTCTAAGGAAGACCCACGTGTTCCATATTGGTACAGATAGGGGAATGGGCACCTTTGGCGAATTGGATTGGTAGGTAAATGCGTGATCATTATTTGAGAGGGAATGTTAGCTCCGTATCGGTCGTGGTTCGTCGGCGATCAAACCACAGTTGGTTTCGATTACTTGCCGCACTCTTATTATTTGCGTTGCTATTCGGAATATGCCTGGCCTACACTGCCCGTTCAGATACCCCTACGAACCTCTGGGGTGTCGAGATCGATCACGGCATACTCAATGCCGGTGAACTCAGACTGCCCTACGCTGGTGAAAATCGCATTGATAGCTCCCAAGGTGCCGAGAGAAACCTGATCGCCGTCATCCTTTGCGGAATCTTGGGGTTGACTTCCTATAGTTATGGAGCTTATCTCGAATATCAAAAACGAAGAGGAAGCCTACGCGCTTTTGGTTTGGGATCGGTATCCTCGTTGGTAGGTTTCTTCGTCATATTACCCTCCATAAGACTTTCGTTGCCTCCAGAGATCCCGATGAAGAGCCTTTACTTCATTGGGAGTGGCTTCTTCGCCCTCATATTCATACTTGCATATGGTAGAGCCTTATGGATTGAGTTACGTAAGAAGGAAAGCGGTCTTAAACTTGGCGCAGCTGGATTACTCATGGGGGTCTTCGCGGCGAGCCTATTCATCTCTGGGTATTCTCTTCCGAGCGAAGCTGTTGCGGTGATTGTAGCGAAGCCGGGTATGGGACCACCCGCGGTTCCGTATGAAGTAATAGGAAAGATCATAATCCCATCGTCCACGCCGGAGGGCACTCAATCACTGCCTGTGTATCCGACGCCAACACCGCCTAACCTCGCTCAAGAGGAAGAACCACATGAAACTCAAGTAGATTTCAGCTCTGTCGTTCGCATTGTCATCGATGGACTCGATGTTGATGCTGAGGTCAACTATATACCCTTTAATGGTAGTACCTGGGATATCGCGGGATTGCAGCATCAGGTCGCATGGCTGGGGAATACATCATGGCCCGGTTTGGGAGGAAACACCGTAATGGCAGCGCACAACACGTTGCGCGGCTCGAGGAATGGACCTTTCCGATATCTAGAAAGTCTGATGGTCGGCGATGAAGTGATCGTGATGACCGAGGAAAATGTATACCGCTATCAGGTCCGAGAGCAGAAGATTGTGGAGGAGACTGACCTCACAGTCGTCGCTCAAACTGAGGATGCTCAACTCACACTGCTGACTTGTGCGGATTGGAGTCCGACCACGCATCGCTACATGCGGCGCAGGGTGGTATTTGCAGATTTGGTCGAGGTTCTCCCGCTTGCAGAACAAGGCATTGGCTGATAGCAACTTACACTCATCAACAGTACTCAACAGTAGAACTACTCATATGCGGTTGTAGAGCGCTCCAAGAAGCCGCTTCTTGACACCCCATATTCGCTCAAGTACAATCTCGACACCTTGATCTGGAACCCCAATGGGGGCCTGTGGCGCAGCGGGAGCGCGCCTCAATCGCACTGAGGAGGTCGCGGGTTCGAATCCCGCCAGGTCCACTGGACGATCATATGGGCCCATGGCGCAGCTGGGAGCGCGTCTCAATGGCATTGAGAAGGTCGTGGGTTCGAATCCCACTGGGTCCACCTGAGGACAACCGAATACCTAGGTCAGAGCAGGAGTAGTAGGTCATCCGCCAGAGAGCTGGGAACGGTGTAAACCTGGCAAGGTGAACGCGGAGCACACAGGCTGAACTCGCCTGCTGCCCCAACAGGGCAACCTTCGCCGGTGAAATTATGAGTAACCGGTGGCGGGAACCGCCCGTTATCGCGGTCGAGAGCGGCCTGGAATTTCCAGGCAAGCAGGGTGGTACCGCGGAGCACCCCTTCGTCCCTGAGATGACGGAGGGGTTCTTTAGTATGTCCTTGGGATCATGTTGAATGACAGGAAGATTGTCAGTCTTACCGCAGCCCGGTTGGCAGAAGGAGTAGACTTTGGTTGAAATAGAGGAACGCCCAAACATAGATCGATATGATCCAGGTGAGATCGAACCTCGATGGCAGGAGCGTTGGGAGCAGGATGAGCTTCACCGTGCAGTCATCGACCGAGAACGGGAAAAGGTTTACTTCTTGACCATGCTTCCCTACACATCAGGTGACCTGCATATTGGCCACTGGTTCATCAAGATCACGTCCGATTCGCGTGCACGATATATGCGAATGAATGGGAAGAATGTGATGCTTCCTATTGGATTTGATGCCTTTGGTCTTCCGGCAGAGAACGCCGCCATTCAACGTAACATACACCCTAAGGAATGGACTTATAGCAACATTGACAACATGCGGCGGCAGTTGCGATCCATGGGTGCTATGTGGGATTGGGACAGAGAAGTTGTGTCATCAGATCCAGATTACTATCGTTGGTCCCAATGGTTCTTTCTTCAATTCTTTAACAACGATCTCGCTTACAAGAAGATGTCGCCCGTCGACTGGTGTCCAAACTGTAACACAACATTAGCGCGTGAGCAGGTGATCGGCGATGAGCGAGTTTGTGAGCGATGCAATACGCCCGTTGTGAAGAAAGATCTGGATCAGTGGTTCTTTCGCATCACAAATTATGCGGACGAACTCCTCGACTTCTCACACATTGATTGGCCAGAGCGCGTAAAGTTATTGCAAACTAACTGGATCGGCCGCAGTGAGGGCGCTCGAGTGACCTTTCAGTCTGAAGGAGAGGATCCCATTGAGGTATTCACGACGCGACCTGATACTCTTTGGGGCGCGACTTTCATGGTGCTGGCACCAGAGCATCCGCTGGTGGAGCGCATCACGACGCCCGAGCAATCTACAGCTGTCCATGACTACGTTCATGAGGCTGAGAGGATGTCGGATATTCAGCGAGAGGCGATTGAGAAAGAGAAGACTGGAATCTTCACCGGCGGGTACGCCATCAGTCCTGTCAATGGCAAGCGTATCCCAGTCTGGATCGCGAGCTATGTGCTGATGACCTATGGCACAGGCGCCATTATGGCTGTGCCTGCACATGATGAGCGAGACTTCGAGTTTGCGTTGAAGTTCGGATTACCCATTCTCCCCGTCATCGATCGACCGGATGGTCGTACCAAGTCCATCGTCCGAGCGGGTTCGATGAAGAAAGGATTTGCCGAGGCGCTGGAGACGCTGGGTATTCCTTTTGAAGAGCGAAGTGGAGCGCTTCAGATCACCATTCCCTCTAATAAAGCTGACGCTTACATCGACCTGGTAAAAGCCCATATTACCGACGGTGCTTGGACAGAATTAGTGGGAACTCAATGGGTCTTCATTACTCATGACGGTGTATTGCAATGGGATTCTGTGGAGAGTGAAGCCACGATTCTGGATAATATCCGCAAAATGGATCCTTCTGCTGGGGAAGCCCGCACAGTCATGGAATTGCTCTGGAAAGAGTCATTCTATCGGGACGTCCTGTACCACGATGGGTACGGAACGATGATCAATTCCGGTCCGTTATCAGGGACAATGGCGGAGGATGCAGTTCAGCACACAATCGATTATCTAAAGGATAGGGGGACCGGAGATGCTGCGGTCAACTACCGCATCCGAGACTGGTTAATCTCACGTCAACGGTATTGGGGGACACCGATCCCCATCGTAAGCTGCCCAGAGTGTGGGTATGTGCCGGTGCCGGAGGAGGATCTTCCGGTCTTGCTTCCCGATGATGTCGAGTGGAGGCCGACAGGTGAGAGCCCATTGAAACTGCATCCGACGTGGAAATATGTCCCTTGCCCGGAATGTGGTGAGGAGGCAGAGCGCGAGACCGATACGATGGATACATTCATTTGCTCCTCGTGGTATCACTTGCGTTACCTGAGTCCTGAATATGATACCTATCCATTTGATCCAGAGGAATATGACTACTGGATGCCGGTGGATACTTACACTGGTGGCATTGAACATGCCACCATGCATTTGATCTACACACGGTTCTTCCATAAAGCTTGCAGGGATCTCGGCATCACCAAGGGACCGGAACCCATGCTCCAGTTGCGTAACCAGGGCCAGATTCTAGGACCGGATGGTCAGAGAATGAGTAAATCGCGTGGAAACGTGATCGATCCTGATGAACAGATACGAGAATATGGTGCGGATACAGTACGGGCATACCTCATGTTCGGATATCGCTGGACCGAGGGTGGACCCTGGAGCGATGAGAACATCCAGGGCGTGGTCCGCTGGCTACACCGTGTTTGGGCGTTGGTCTTGGAGACTATAGATGCTAAACCGCAGGTGGAGGATCCTAAGCAGGAAAAAGCATTAAAGCGTAAGATGCACCAGACCATTCGTCAGGTTTCCCATGATTTGGAAAACTTTGAATTCAACACAGTGATCTCATCACTCATGGAGTTTACCAATCAGATCATCGATGCGCGCGAGGCCGGTATTGCCGGTACGGAGGCATTCAAGGATGCAATAGAGCACCTACTGCTTTTAACAGCTCCTGGAACCCCTCATATCGCTGAGGAACTTTGGTCCCGATTGGGAAAGCCGTACTCCATCCATCTTCAGCCCTGGCCGGTCTTTGACGCGGAAGCAGCAAAGGAAGAGGAGATCACCTTGGTGATCCAGGTGAACGGCAAAGTACGAGATCGAATACGCGTTTCTGCAGGAATCAGCGATGAGGAAGCACGGCGCCTTGCATTGGAGAGTGAGATCGTTCAGCGATTCTTGGAAGGGAAAGGACCTCGCAAGGTCATTGTTGTTCCAGGGCGTTTGGTTAATATCGTAATTTCGTAGAAGCCTGAGTTTGAACACAGTTGGAAGTGACCTTTCAGGGGCGCGGCATCGCCGTGCCCCTGTGCCTATGTAGTGATTTCCAATTGTAGCGGCGGCTCGCGAGCCGCCCCTACGCGTCTCACCTATACCATACGGATTCGTGAGGAGTGTAAAGCCTTGGCTTTGCGCCAGAAGTGCAGCTTCTGGGGACGAGGAATATGTATTCATGGTTCAAGGCATTTTTTCCTTATGCCACCGGCTTCGCCGGTGCCCAACGGCAAGCCGTTGGACTCCGACAATATGATCAACACATTCACATGAAAGTCTAGATAAGTTCGTGAAGGGATTCAATTGAAGGTTCCTATGATCTTTCAACCGCGTTGCCCAAACCAACTCAGATGCGTAGAATGGTCTGTGGATACGATATCGAATAAGAGCATGTTGTTCCCCTGGTCAACCTGCACTTAATGCGAGGAGGATACTCATGACGACAAAACAAAAAGAAATCATCACCGCTGATCAGGCTCCGAAGCCTATAGGGCCCTATTCCGTGGCCGTGCGCGCCGGGGGATGGATCTTTGCTTCAGGAACCGTCGGTATAGATGCGAATACGGGTGAATTTGTGCCTGGAGGGATTGAATCGCAAACACGAAAAGCGCTAGAAAATCTGGAAAACATTCTCGCATCCGCAGGCTCCTCGCTGGACTCCGTTGTCAAAACCACCGTCTTCCTGCAGGATATGGGCGAATTTGGCGAGATGAATGCTGTGTATGCCGAATTTTTCGACAAAGATCCACCTGCTCGCTCCACTGTGGAGGTGGCGGCTCTGCCGAAGGGTGCTGCAGTTGAAATCGAAGTGATTGCAATGGTGGTAGATAATAAAGTTTGATGTATTGAAACGGGACCCTGCGAGGCTGGGGAGAACGCAAGGTCCCGGCAGTCCGGTCGTCCGGATGCGGATTAAGAATAGGTCTTATCCGATTTGTATTCCGTAACCTGGATTACTGGAAGGACGAACTACCAATTAGTATCTTGAGGAGTGGTTGATCCATGGCTGGTGAACGGATTCTGGTAGTGGATGATGAGGCGAATATCGTTGAGCTTGTTACCCTTTATCTGGAGCAGGATGGATTTCAAGTGGAAAGCGTCGCCGATGGTGCTTCGGCGCTAGAAAAAATCCTTGAGGATGAACCCGATCTGGTCGTGTTGGACATCATGCTCCCGGAACTCAACGGCTTCGATGTCTGCAAGCAAACGAGAATGAAATCTGAAGTGCCCATTATCATGCTCACCGCCCGTGATGAGGATTTTGACAAGATCGTTGGTCTGGAGTTGGGCGCTGATGATTACCTTACGAAACCATTCAATCCCAGGGAGCTCGTGGCTCGCGTTAAGGCCATCTTGCGTCGTTTAGATCGAGCGGAGAAGGTCGCTGAGGGTCCAATGCACGTGGGCGATGTCATCGTTGATCCTGCGCGGCGGGAAGTGACGGTTGCTGGCGAGCCAGTCTCTATGCGAGCAAAGGAGTTTGACCTGTTGGTGGCTTTTATCGAACATCGTGGCATTGTCCTCACCAGGGAACAACTACTCAATCTTGTGTGGGGGTATGATTTTTACGGTCAAACTCGTACTGTCGATGTACACGTCGCCCATCTGCGTAAGCGCCTTGCCCGGAGCGAGAACGTCAGCATAGAGACGGTGACGGGCGTCGGTTATAAATTGGTGGATTAAAGAAAAGTGTTACGTTCTCTACGCGGCCGTTTGTTTTTATCATATTTGCTGATCACAGGGTTGGTCCTGACTTTGGTCGGCATAAGTCTGCTTTTTTTCCTCATCAATAATCCTATTGTCAATCAGTTGAGCTATAACAGATTGGAAATGATATCTACTACACTTCAGCGGTTGAATAACCGGGGCCTCATCGCGCCTACTTCAGATGAAGTTCAGCGGACCGTCAATCGATTGAGCGAGAATTTCAACGTGCGGATTCTCGTCATTGGGAAAGATGGAAAGGTAATTGCTGACAATCGACCGGGAGCAGGAGTGGGGTCCTTTGATGCCTTCTCCATCGAGGATTTGCAAGAGCGTTCCATTCGCGGAAGCTTCGTGGACGAACTTGATAGAACTTGGCTCTGGGTTGGAACACCTCTTGACCAGGGTCGAGTATTGGTCGTTGCGTCATTGAAACCCGGTCTACTGTCATTGCGAGATGTCGCGGGTGATCTTCTAAGCCCTGTTCTCCAAGCGGCAGCTATAGGGCTGATAATCTCTGTCATCCTGGCTATAATAATTTCCAGGTGGGTTGCTGCGCCTCTACAAAGGATGTCAAAGGCTGCTGAGGGAGTTTCAGAAGGGGAATACCGGGGAACCATTCAGCCGGAAGGGCCCAGTGAGGTTCAGAGTCTGGTAACCTCGTTCAACGATATGGTGATGCAAGTGCAATCAGGGCAGCAGATTCAACGCGAATTCCTTGCAAACGTATCTCACGAGCTCAAAACACCATTGACCTCGATACAGGGCTTTGCACAAGCGATACTGGATGGTGCAGCATCGGAGGGTGAGGCGCAAGAGCGTGCTGCACAGGTGATCTACGAGGAATCCGATCGGTTGAGGAGGCTGGTGGAAGACTTGCTCGATCTTGCCAGGATCGATGCTGGGCAGGTGGCCTTTGATCGCCGACCAGTCGACCTCAATGCATTATTGACAGGTATCGCAGACAAACAGACTTTGAGCGCCACCGAGAAAGGAGTCCGACTCGAATTCCGATTGCCAGATCTCCCTACAATCATAGGCGATGGAGATCGGTTGGCTCAGGTGTTTACTAACTTGGTGGACAACGCGATTAAGCATACTCCTGAGTCAGGTGTCATCGTTATGAGCGGCGAAGAAGATTCCGGATGGGTATCGATCCATGTTACTGATACAGGACCGGGGATTCCTTCTGAGGATCTATCCCGAATCTTCGAGCGCTTTTACCAGGTAGATAAGGCGAGGAAAGGTGGTAGTGGACGAGGCGTGGGGCTCGGTTTGGCAATTTCGAAGCAAATTGTGGAGGTACATGGTGGTCGTATGGTCGCTCAGAGCGTATTGGGGAAGGGAAGTAGATTTACGGTTCAGCTTCCCATCGTCAAATCGGATGACGTCACACTCGTTCGTCCGACCGAGGAACCCTCCGTCTGATAAATCTGTTATCATTCCTTTTCATCTATAGCCAAGGGAGATTATGACGGAAGAGCGCCCTATTAAGCCTGCATCGAACTCTTGGTTCGTGGTTGGAATACTTTCAACCATGTTCGTTTGCGTTTGTATTGCATCTATGGGGGTTGTACTGATGTACGCCGCTATGCAGGGTTCCAGTTCTGTGATAGCAACTGAGATTCCTTCTACGACCGAGATCCCGCTTGCAGATCCCGACTTACCCGTAATTGCAGAACAGAGTCTCACTGACGCAGAGGTGCCTGAAGCCGATCTCCCGAAATTCGTCGAAATGTTAAGCGGTATTGATGTTCCAGAAGTGTTGGCTGAAAGTGCAGATCCCATTGCAATTGGAACCCAGCAGAACTTCTGGGTCACCGATGTGGATGTCGTCGAAACTATTTCTGTCGTGGCCACGATGGTTTATGCAACTGATCATGTCTATTTTTGGGTTGATGATCGGGTGAGTTATGAGATCGAAGATGTGAGGCGGATCGTGGATAATTTTGAGGAACAGACATATCCAACTGTCCGCTCATACATCGGGAGCGAATGGACACCCGGAGTTGATGGAGATGTTCACCTTCACATTCTCCTTACTCAAAGGCTGGGCTCTTCGGTGGCTGGGCTGTTCTTTTCCCGTGACGAGTATTCACCCCTTGTCCACGAGTTTTCCAACGGTCACGAGATGTTTTACTTGAGCGCTGAAAACCTGTTGTTGAGCGGGTATTACATCGATAGCGTCCTTGCTCACGAATTCCAGCATATGGTCCAGTGGTTTGTCGACAAGAACGAGGAAACCTGGCTGAATGAAGGATTCTCACAGTTCTCTGAATACATCCTCGGTTATGACATCGGTGGCTTCGATTTTCTATACAGTCGCGATACGGATCAACCGCTTCAACGCTGGCCTTCTGAACCGGGCACAGCTGGAGCCCACTATGGTCAAACATTCCTTTTTTTGACCTATCTCTATGATCGCTTTGGCCCTGATTTCGTACGGGCTCTAGCGGAGAACAAAGGGAACGGCCTTGCATCCATCGATCAGACTTTGAAGCAGGTTATCGCGAATGATCCAGTGACTGGAGAGGAACTTACTGTGGAGAATGTTTTCCTGGATTGGGCCGTATCACTGGTGCTTCAAGATCCCGATTTTGCCGATGGAAGGTACGGCTTGTCATCCTACGTCAATGCGCCTATTGCAGACTTCACAGACGTGTACAGTCGATGCCCTGTCGAGGAACAGGTGAGGGAGGTCCATCAATATGGTGTAGACCTCATTCAATTTGATTGTGATGGCGAATTCACACTTAAATTTACTGCTCCAACGCAGGCACAGGTCATACCTGAGGATGCGCGCTCCGGCAATTATGCCATTTGGTCGAATTTTGGTGACGATTCAGGAATGCGCATGACAAGATCCTTTGACCTTCGAGAGGCTACTGAGACGATCCGGTTCGAGTACTGGACTTGGTACACCCTCGAAAAGGATTTTGATTACGCATACCTGACCGTATCCACAGATGGTGGTGAGACCTGGGAGATCTTAAAGACTCCCTCTGGAACCGATGAAAACCCATCGGGGAATTCATTTGGATGGGCATATAACGGGATGAGTGGAAATGGGAGTGCTCCATCCTGGATTCACGAATCTGTTGATCTGTCACAATATGCAGGGCAAGAAATTTTACTGCGATTTGAATATGTCACCGACACCGCGGTTAATAGTGAGGGGCTCTTGCTGGATGATTTGAGCATCGAGGCGATAGGCTATGAGGAGGACTTTGAGGAAGGTGACGGTGACTGGCAACTTGAAGGTTTCGTCCGCCTGCATAACCGGATCCCACAAAGGTTTAAATTGGCGATGATTGAGCGCGGGGATGAGGTTCGAGTGAACGAGATCGTACTGGATTCTCAAAATCGAGCGGAAGTTCAGCTTAGTTTCGAGGACGGCTTGGAAGAGATCATCTTGGTGGTCACGGCCACCTCTCGTCATAGCTGGCTACCAGCGAATTATCACTTCGAGATCCTTCAATAACTCGTGAGTCCGAGCGTCATCAGGCGCAATTGTGATTATGCAAATGTTTAAACAACAACGGGACCTTGCAGGGTCCCGTTTCGTATGCGGAATCGTGTTCTGTTAGCTGCGATTCATTCTTCGATCGCGGTAGATGATCTGCGAAGCGATTCCAGTTCAGCCTCTAGTTGAGCCATGCGAATCTCATATGCTTTTCTGACTTCGTCGCTCAAATACTGAGCTCGTTCTCGCATGCGTTCTTGAAGCACCTCGCCTGACGTTGGAGCCAAGAGTAGGGCAGTTACAGATCCCACGAGCGCACCGCACATTGCACCCATGAGGAAAGACATTAATCGGCGCATGCTTCACCTCCTGAAATCATTATCTCATGTAATTCCTGTAACTCAAAGGTCAGTCGATTATATTCGAGGGCAGTTGGAGTTATCTGATTTTGTATTGATTTGGGTGAAGTGCCATTCATGTTCTTTCATCCCGACCATATCCTCGTTCGGGAGATACTCATTTGTTTTTAGAAGATGCAATAAGGAAATTGCATTTATTCACTCTTCTTGAAAGGGAGGGGATTGAGGGTGAGGGTCCGTATCTCGTTCCGTTGACCGAAATCCAATAGCTTCGCAAATTTGGACGCCCTGGCGGGGCGTCCCTACGAGCCATTTGATGGACATCGTGCGGGCTGTGAATACGATGCTGACATTATTGGAAGGCTCGATTCTTCCCTTTCCCTGAAAGGGAGAGGGATTGAGTGTGAGGGTCCATTTGCTTGAATGAAAACAAATGGCATAGTAGACTGATAATCTAGAGGGTTAATAAATTTACCGTCTACGGACAGTCCAACCATCCAAATCTTTCACACAGGAGATATCCTCTATGAAGATCGCAATTGAATACTGCGCAGTTTGACACTATACGGATCGAGCCGTCAGTCTGATGGCAGAACTTGTGAAGAATCACGAGATGAATATTGAATCCATCACATTAATCCCATCGGATGGTGGAACCTATGAAGTATCAGTCGACGACAAATTGATATACTCCAAACTTCAAACTGGTCGCCATGCAGAGGATGGTGAGGTAGATCGTCTACTCAGAGAATCCATGTAATAGCATACATATTCGAGTGAAAATCGTTGTCGATGACAGCCTGTGGGATGCACATCCCACAGGCTGCAGAGTTAGTAAAAAGAACGTTTAACAGAAGATCTCAATTCCATAGGGTTAAGCCAAAGTATGGAGAAAGTGTAAGGATGAGACTTGTGCTGCAAAGGGTTCAGTGCGGTAGTGTCTCAGTAGGAGATGAGAAGCTTGCTGAGATCGGTCGCGGTCTGGTGATTCTGGTGGGCGTTGGGCACGAAGATACAGTATCAGAGGCGGAATGGCTGGCGGAGAAATGTACCAGCCTGCGGATTTTTGAGGACAGCCAGGGGAAGACCAACCTCTCAATCCTGGACGTCGGTGGTGAAGCCCTCGTCGTTTCGCAATTTACATTGTTAGCTGATACGCGGAAAGGCCGGCGGCCAAGTTTCATCGGAGCAGCGCCTCCCGATAAAGCCGAACCTTTGGTGAATGCTTTCGTAAAAGCCCTCACAGATCTTGGGATCGCCACGCAGCAAGGTGAATTTGGCGCCCATATGATTGTAAATATTGAAAATGATGGGCCGGTGACCATCATCCTGGAGCGGGTTCCTAGCTAGGGATTGGTTTCATTGGTCATATACTTATCTGTATAAAAACTGGTCCAGTCTCGAGGAGTGGATCAGTTTTTGAATTTAAAATACACACGGTTGAGCGTCAAAGTGTAAAAACTTCATTTCTAAGGTTGTAAGTTAAGGACTGGCAGTCCTCGAAGGACTGCCAGTCCTTGATAAATATTCTCCTTATGAGCCTGCGAGGACAGCTTCAGGTTCGGTCCATAGGATGCCGTCGAATTGAACAGCATCTGCGCCAGCTTGAATCATGGTATTGGCGTGGGTCTGGGAATATACTCCGCCACTAGCCAGAATTGGAAGGTCCGTAATAGATCGGAGTGAAATTACCGCTCGAAGGGCTAGAGGGAAGACTCCAGGTCCTAGGAGTCGACCGTTTACGAGAGGTCCTTCTGGGCTTTGGATGGTCCCCCTGGGTGGACCAATGCTCAGGGCAACGGCTCCGCTTTCTGAAAGTACAGGTGCTAGGATTTCACTTCGAGTTGCTGGAAAGTTTGCGATGATGGGCAATTCGCTCTGTGCAGCTACACCAATCATTTCTGCAGCATGACTTGGATCCGAATCTCCAAGACCGACCTCGACAGCACTGGCTGCTTCAATCTCCTCAATCCGCTGGGTCATTTCACGAAGTTCATCAGTTGCCTCACCGAGGAGGTGAATAATCACTGGACTTGGAAGCTCCGCCCAACGCTGGCGGTGCCTTCGCAGGATCTGGGTGAAACCAGGATTGGGATGACCAGTGTGCAGCAGGAACCCTCCGGGGAAGTTGAGCACACGTGGTGGACGAGCCGGCGTGCGTGGTGACATGCTGATGGGATTGGTAATGAATGCTCCAAGACGTGAAAGATCGAGGGAATGGGAGGCTTCAAGAGAGAAACCCAGAGTCCCAGCCAGGTTGGTCATGGCTGGTGAGAGGATGATCTCCCTTTTACCAGAACTCAGGATGAGCTCTTCTCCCAAAGGCCCAACTTCTTGTGTTGATCCTGATGTATCCACTTATCCCTCGATGATTGCCTCGGGGCACTCTTGGTGAATGAATTGGGAGAGAGGATCCTCTCCGCCTTTGCTTTCATCCGGCCAAGCACGATGGAGGCTTTCTTTCTTCATTAAAGCTTCCGAGATGGACAATTGTCTACCGGCTCTTTTTGATTGGCGCCTTACGAATAAGGCATGCTGAGTCCGATGGCAGTAGGCGGCGGCAAGTTTAGCGGGAAACCATTCTTCGATGTTGAGGACGATGTCTGCTTCGTCATCTTCGTTCGCCAGGCGTGGGCGTGGGTGTCCGGGAAAATTCGCAGAAACAGTGTAAAGATCAACACCGTCGCTGTGCTGGGAGGTAAGGAATGCAGCTTCATGCATCAAACGGTGAGCTGGGTGACCGTACTCCCCATTGGAACCGTGAGTGATAAGGATCTTTGTGGCAAGACTCTCCATCTCTGCCTGTAATTGACTTGCGAGGATGTCCACATTGGCCTCAAAGGCGCGCAGATCACCGTTTTCGGCTATCAATGGATCCACAAAGTCTAGACATTTGGCTGATCTTGCGCCGAGCGCTTGCGCGGCGCATTGAAATTCTTCTTCACGGACCCTACCCAATTCGGCGCGACTGGACAACGGAGGCTCGCCTAATTCTCCACCTTCCCCGCGGGTCGCGGAGAGGATGTGGACAACGGCGCCTTTCGACGAGAGCATCGCCAAAGTGCCTCCGATCATGATTGTTTCGTCGTCTGGGTGGGCAAAAGCAGCGAGGATTTCCATCTCACCAGCTCATCCTGTTCAAATCAAAGATCGGACCATCAGAACATGTCAGGAGCCAGCCAACATCTCCTTTTATGGAACAGGCATGGCAGGTACCGATGCCGCAAGGCATGGGCGTCATTATCAGGGCTTGGGCAAATGGTGGAAGTCGGTTACGGTCGGTAATTCCTAAAAACAATCGGAGTTCTTGAAGCGAATCGAGAGGTAGGTCCAGCGCCAGGTAGTCTGCCCAGGATAATGCATCTCCAAGACTGGGATTCACTTCAACTTGTGGAGGTAATTCATCAAGCGGAGGCTCGCTCCACAGTGAGATTGCGACGTTTTGATTGAGCCCTAACTCCATTAAAGGAAGTAATCGGAGAGGTGGAGCAGCTATGGAAACTAATAGCCAGCGGACTGCTTCTCGTGGAGGTGTGAAGCCACCTCCCAATGGACCGACGAGGTCAATAGGATCGCCGAATGACCAAGATGGATGCGGTGGTACATCGGCTGTGAATCCGTCCAGATGGATGGACGTTGGGAAGAGGGTGCGGCGTAGCGGCTGATTTACTCCTGGTTTAAGTGCGAGGAATCCCTGCCCGGGCTTAGGTAGATCTGGGGATTCGCATGTTAAACGCGCCGCTTGTGAATGGGCTGCAGTTAGTGAAACGCCTTCGAAATGGGAGAGCATTCTGCGCATGGTGGGATGCTAACATGAGCATCGTGGAAGGGCAATGTCAGCAGGCTGTCGGGCTTGAGAGGCTTCGCATGATACAATTTTCACTGAAATAAAAATGATTAACACTTTGAACCGTCAATTTTAATTAGGAGGATAAGATGAATTTCGAATTCTTCATGTCGGCTTTCGCGTTTATCGCCTGGCTGGTTGTATTGGTATTGATCGTCGTCGCTGTAATGCGTGCGTCGCGCGGTCAAGACTACAAGGCGATTGGGCGGTTGGCCGTCATCGCGTTGGTAGTTGCAGCAGTTGCGTCATTCGTCAGCGCAGGTTTGGAGTTTGTCCAACCAACGGACCGGGGCGTTGTCATCTCGGCCTTGGATGAAGGCGTACGTGATGAGGCACTGCAGCCTGGATTGAACTGGGTGGTGCCTTTTCTCGAGAATGTGGTCACATACCCAATTTCACGCCAGACCTATACCATGTCTATCGCACATTTCGAGGGAGAGATCGAGGGTGATGATTCTGTAGAGGCGCGCACCTCGGATGGGCAAGTTGTAAAAGTTGACGCCTCCGTCATCTTCTCTATCGATCCGGATGAGGTCGTCGATACGCATATTAAATGGCAGGGACAATATGTGGATAATCTGATTCGACCCGTTGCACGAGGTGTCATCCGTGATGCAGTCTCCCAGTTCGGTGTGGAGGAAGTTTACAGCACCAAGCGCTTCGAGCTCTCGGATCTCATTACACAGGCTCTCACCGAACAACTCGGTGAGGGAGGTTTGATCCTGCAAACCTTCGTTCTGAGGAATATCGCATTCTCGGTTGAATACGCCGCATCGGTGGAGCAGAAGCAGATCGCCGAACAGCAGGCTCAGCAGGCGGCTTTCGTCGTCCAGCAGCGCGAGCAGGAGGCGGAGCAGGCTAGAAAGATCGCGCAGGGTAAGGCGGACGCTAACGTCATTGAAGCAGAGGGTAGAGCCGAAGCACGTATCATCGAGGCGGATGCTGAGGCGAAAGCCATTGAATTGATCGGAGAAGCGCTTCAGGACAACACGGATGTGTTGACACTGGAGTACATACAGAAGCTGTCTCCTGCAATTCGAGTGATGCTAGTCCCCAACGATAATCCATACTTGCTGCCTCTGCCGGATATCTTTGAAGAGTCAATACCAACCGATATCCCAACGACGCCGACGGAGTAAGCACCCCATTCTATCGTTACTAAGAACAACCTCCCATGTGTAAATAGACATGGGAGGTTTTATTTAACGACATGAAGCGTAAACTACAAAATCCTTGAACAGGTCTGGCTTGGAGATCGGAGATCATCCCATTGGGAATGCAAAGAGTGGGATTACCATCTCATCGGGTGAAAGCCCACCGTGCCTTCCAAGCAGCGGGTTGGGATATGGAGACCCCCATAGGAATGCGGATCCCTGGCTGATGGCGATGAGTTCGCCAATACGATCCGCAGTAACCTTGGCTGGTTCACCGGGACCGAAGAGACCCGACTCTAACGCTTTGCTTGAATGAATGATTCGAAAATCCTCATTCCAGGTTCGATTGAAATACTCTTTCACCGAATCCTCAGAACCGCTTTTAGGGTAGAGGTAAGAAAAGCGGCTTTCACCGGTTGGGGCCATGTGAAGCAAGCCGGTAAGGTTAGGATGTTGGTTGAGTTCGTACTTCGCTTCTCTTGGTGTGAAGACTTGACCGTGATCTGATAGCAGGATTAGAAGAGTATTGCGACGTGCATCTGGATCAAGCTGCATGACAAAGGAATCGAGCATGGTCCGGATAAAGGTGGCGAATTCGGTTTTCACCTGCTCCGCATCGGGACCGTATTGGTGGGAGAGCGCGTCAATAGCGCCGTAGTAGATCCAGAGGAACCTGGGTGACTTGAACCTGAGCTCGGCGATCCTCCTCACAAGAATCCAGAGGTCAGTCACTGTGCGAAATCCGTAGCTGTCTACATTGGCATAGTGCATTCGTGATAGACCGGAATTGTGAATTGCCCTTGAGAGAAAGCTGAAGGTTTCCACACCGGCATTCGCTAGATGTGGGCCAAGCGTGGGTACAGGGAGCTCGGCTTCAGGCTCGAAACCTGCGTAGTGCAACATGCCAGACCTGCCCTCAAAGGATGCAGGCGAATGGGTGATCATGTTGGCGATAAGGCCATATTCTTTCAAGAATAGCTCGTAGCCCAGAATGCCGTGTTCTGCAGGGCTCCTGCCAGTCCATAGCGTGGTGAGTGCGGTGCTGGTGGTAGAAGGCACCACGGAGGTGATTTGGAAGAGGGATCCATCTTGCCAGAATGATTTCAATCCGAGGGACGGTTCTTCCATCCAGCTGCGGAAGCGTTCCAAAGATAATGCATCGATCAAGACTACGATGATCTGTAATTGTCCCTCAGCGAGCTCGTCCAAAGTTTCCAATTGGAGCGGAGGGTGGGTCATGGGAGATACTCCGAACCATCGACAGACTGAGGCAGGGACATTTAGCAATGATCTCCCACCATATTCAGGAAGGACAACCTTCAGGCCAAGATCTAGCTCAGCTGCAACCGTGGAGGTCCTCTGATCGTTACCCGTTTCTGAGGTGTCAGGCGTCATATCGGAATTTCGTCACTTGATTCATGGTATACGTTCCGGTAAATTGGCGTTCAAGGCTGGCCATTAATTCTACACGACTCGTACGCGCGTGCATCATCGGAAAGGATAGCGAAGTGGATCGCGGTAAGCGATTATTACCCGACGCGAGTCAGCACAGTACCTCTGCTGGCGGATTGTATGACAGAGAATCCACTTCGGAGTGTTGGGATTGAACTCGTGCCATTGGGCGTAGCAGAACCAGGCTGGGCCTCCTGGGGCAGCGTTCGCCGCTCCGTGGGTGATACCTTCGCCGCAATTCTCTAGGCGGATAAGGCAGATATCCCGGCACTACTCGCTGAACTCAATGAGACTGAAGCGGAAGCACACGCAGAGATGCAGTAGGTCTTCACGATTTGATAAAAGCGGGTTGCTCTGTGCAACCCGCTTTTTCATTCTTGTTCACCCTTGCGAAGGTTGGCGAGCCTTTGGCTCCCTTAAACCTTCGCAAGGGTTATTGAGCACCTCTAGTCGCCTTTCACGCTATGATTTAGAATGTCCGCAGAGGTAGGTATCATGAAAAAGCGATTGAACTGGATTCTTTTGATCGTCATCTCCATGCTTGCCATTACACAACTAGGTGCTGGATTCTGGCAGCAGGAAGAGCCCATTAGAGTTGTGCTAGATGAGACTGAGAACGACTATCCGAATGGCTTAACGTTTAGGCTAGTTCTTGATGCTGATCATCCCATAACGAAGGTCGTGCTGTTTTATCAAGAACGTGGCGATAGAGGGACCACCCGTCAGCCCATCGAGATCACACCTGATAGTTACCAAGAGATATCCTATCTGTGGGACACCTCGCAGATAACCGTCGCACCCAGCAGCCCGGTGATATACAAATGGGAGATCACGGATGAAGAAGGAAATACAAAGGTTACAGAAGAGGAGTTGGTTTATTATGACGACCTGCGTTTTCCATGGAAGGAACGGAGCGACGAAGACTTGATCGTGCGTTGGTATGAGGGCGACGACGAGTTTGGTGAATATATTTTTGATGTCGCTCGGCGGGTTCTAGATGACATGGTCAGCCAGGCTGGGCAAGGTTTGAAGTTTCCCGTGATCATCCTCCTCTATGCGAATGAGGAAGACTTCGAATCTTGGCATTTTTATGTGGATGATTGGGTCGGTGGGCAAGCATTCACATCAAAGGGGATTACTACACAGATTCTTTCACCTTATTCCAGTTCCGGATGGATTCAAGACGTCATCCCCCATGAAATTGCACATCTTTTCTTCTATCAGGCAGTTGACTCAACATGGGCATTCTGGCCCTCTTGGTTAGATGAAGGGCTGGCTAAGTATTATGAGATCGGAGATAACAGCGCAAGCCTGGAACACGTCACACGGGCAGCTAAAGATGGCACACTGTTGCCCCTCAGCAGTCTCGCCGGAGGTTTTGGTAGGGATCCCGAACAGGTTAGATTATCCTATGATGAGTCATTGAGTGCCGTCACTTATATCATCGAGACTTGGGGCGATGAGGGTATCCAGGGGTTGGTTGAGACCTTTCGAGAAGGAGCAGAACAACGCGAGGCCGTCCACCAAGCATTTGGCATCACTTGGGAAGAGTTCATTGCAGCCTGGCTCACATGGATGGGCGTACCCGCAACACCTGCGCCACCGCCGACGCTAACGCCCACATATGAACCGCGCGCTGTACCACCTACTCCGAGGAGTAGTTGGCCCTCAGCGACACCCTCCCCTGCCAGTGTCGTCCAGGTAGAGGAACCCAAGCCCACAGCAGAGACCGTCGGTTCAGTCGAGCAGGAGGATGGTGATACAGCATTCTGCGGTGGACTCTTTGGCCTCGTGCTCTTGCCTGGGATCCCATGGATTCTACGAAAATCGATGGCAACCTCAAAACGAAGCTGATTTAGCTTCAAAGTGAGTGTCAAATAGCTAATAAGTCAAGAAGTGAGAAGGTCAAAACGTAACACGGTCATTGTCCGACTCACACATGGACTTAATCGCACATCCACTTCTTGACCCATTGACCTAATACTTATCTCTGATTAACTGATCACGGATCACCGGTCACCTTATAGACTAATTCACACATTCACTTCTTGACTTCTCCACTTGTTGACCAGTGTTGATCCGCTGCTGTGTAGTACTTTTCAATTATGTGGAACCCAGCGAACCCGAACCGAAAGTTGTCACATACATTGGTGATCGTGATATCTGGCGCCACGCATACCCAGAGACAATCCCATTCGGTGAGGCCCTTTTGCATGAAGACACTCGCCCAGAAAATGATGATCTTTGGGAACCTCTTCTGGATGATGAGGGATGTCGGATTGAGACATTGGTCACCCGTGGAAACATCCTCTACGATGCAAGGAAGATGCATAACTCGCGCATGATCAGTCGATGTGGATATGAAGTTGAATTTGAGGGTTACCGCACACTTGCGATCAATGTACCAGGTACCGGTGATCTAGGTGAACCGATATGAGAGCGGGGAAATGAAATCGGATATTGTTAAATTGATGTTCAACAGGGCGAAGATTTGGTCACTGCGGTGACGCTCTACTCGGATCATGTCGATGTGTCTGAAATTGCCCTCCGTTTCGGCGGTGGGGGCCACCCTGGGGCGGCAGGTTTCTCGTTCTCCAGGACTGATAGCCCATTTCCTCTAGGAGTTGACATCCTCTGCCTTGAATCAATGATTTGATGTGCCACACTAACTTCATAATGCAATTATCTACATTTAGGGACAATCCATCCTGCTTCTTAGGATCGAGTAGATCTATGTATGATGATCGCTTGATAAGGGTGTCTTCGAGAGCTTGTGCGCCATGCGTGTGGTTTCGGGAAGGCGATAGCGTGTGGTGCATTCCATGGTGAGATCGATGGCAGTTTCCAATGAAACCCGGTGCCCGATGGATACGTAGATCGGCTTGGTGTACTCACGCGATCGCAAGGCAGCGCCGATGGTTTCTCCGTCTACAATGATTGGCACCCAGGCGCCGCGCTCGTTCGGAACTGGTTTGTGCGTACCTGTAAGCAATCGTTTGGCGACACCAATAGTAGGAATGTCACAGAGGATACCTAAGTGGGAGGCAAGCCCGAATCGGCGAGGATGAGCATAACCATGACCATCGCAAATAATCAGATCCGGAAGTCTTTCAAGCTCAGCGATCACACTCATTATCGCTGGTATCTCACGAAAGGATAGCAATCCAGGGATGTACGGAAATTCCGTTGTAGATTCGCTGGTGGCGGAATCCACCAGGTTTAGATCTGGGAATGAAAGGATGGCAACGGCGGCGCGAGAGACCTTTTCACTTCGGATGTATGAGACATCCGTCCCCGCGACTAGTCGGATTGAACCCAATCGATCCTCCAGGATCACCTCCGATTTGAGCTCTTCTTGTATAGCTATGGCTCTTTGGGGCGTGATGCTCCATTCATTTTCTTCGAATTTCATAGCATCGTACTCGCAGGATGTCTACCTTTGCTTCTTGTATCTGGATACGCCGTTCGATCGTTTTGCCGCTCAGTTGGTACATGGGAATTTTCTTTGGACTTGTCGCAGGTCTGTCCTTACGGCATCGGTTATGCAGATTAGAAATGGGATGTACTAATCCCATCAGTGTTTTTACGAGTGGTAAAGCTACCTTCTCATTGTAGAATGATGGTCAAGAGTACAGGATGGTAAAAAGGTGTTTATGATAAATGGCTCATCCAAATTCAATCTTGGAACCCACGTGATAGATTAGATGACGAAGGCACCTCCGTAATTTTTAGATCAGTCATTGCCATTATGCGATTGAGAAGATTGAAATTGTACTATGCACTTGACAGTCTCGACTCTTTAAAGACAATTGATGTTGACGTGTATATTGGTTCCACCGATATCTCCCCAGCTGGTGGGTGCACAAGATATGAATTCTAAAATTCTAGTTGTCGATGACGACGCTACCTTATTAGAAATGATGGAAGGACACCTTAGTGCTGTTGGGTACAAGGTGGCAACAGCATCGGACGGTACTGAGGGTCTTAGAAAGACCAAAGATTGGGAACCGGATCTTATCTTGATGGACATAATGATGCCCGTCATGGACGGTTTCACCACCACCAGGAGGATCCGGGAGTTCTCATCGATTCCAATCATCATACTTACAGCAAAGGGTGATGAGCAGGATCTGGTCTACGGACTGGACGCTGGAGCTGATGATTATGTAGTGAAACCTTTTTCAGCGAAGGAACTTCTCGCACGTGTTAGGGCAGTCATGAGGCGTTCTGAGCCGGAAGTGCTGGAGGGCTATCACCATAAGATCTTCCGCCATGGCGACCTTGAAATCGATGTTGATCGAGCGCAAGTCACAGTAGGCGGGGAAGAGATTAAAGTGACTGCAACGGAATTCAGACTCCTGATCACAATGGCTTCCAACATGGGTGAAGTCATGACAAGAGAGGAATTGTTGGCCTCTGTTTGGGGGCCGGATTATCGCAACGAGAAAACGATACTTTGGGTGACGCTCAGCCGACTTCGCCAAAAGATCGAGAAAGATCCACGACGTCCGATCCACATTGTCACCCAACAGGGCATGGGATACTCGATGCCCATTCTTCCGGAGGGGTAGGCGACCTGTGAACTCCGTCTCGAGCCAGCAGGCTGTCGAAGGAGATTCCCCAACAATCACCGATATATCACATTCCCGGCCAATAAAACGGAGGATCGCACCTTAGTCCTTTGATTGGTATCCTCGTTGGTCATGAGCAGGAAGACAGGATGGTGTGTGAGCCATGGCTGAATACCAAGGGTCTCATAGTAGTTCAGCCATGAATGTTCCAATGATGAATGAGGCGGAGTTGCACATGGCTCGCAAGGCGCAGAAGAAAAGATCGCTCCGGGGCATCTTCATCCCGTTAATAGCGGTGATAGTGGGAGCCTTACTCTGGTCAGTGCCGGCTCAAACTGTGGAATATTGGGAGGCAGGAGGCGACACTCTCCAAAGAGAACTCCAACAGCCTGCAATCCTCAACGGTGATTGTCCTTCGGCCTTTGAAAGCGAGGTTGTGTTCTGGATTAACTTCGAACGAAGCTTAGTGCCAGCTCCTATTCTTGAGCTGGATGTTCGCCTCCAAGCCGCTGCTCGACGTCATAGCCTTGATATGCTCATAAATGGAGTTCAGTGGCCCGATCCTCATACAGGCTCGGATGGATCTACTCCTCCTCAGCGCATAAGTGAGGCGGGTTATGTATGGACAACATTGGGTGAGACGATCGGACTTGGACACACGACGCCGCGTGAAGTAGTTGATGGATGGATGGATAGTCCGCTCCATAGGGACATCCTTCTCGATCCTGCATTTATCCACGTTGGCGTTGGATACGAGCCAGGTTCCGGATCGACGGATTATTGGCACTACTGGACCGCGGCATTTGGTAACACGAACGATCCTCGGCAAGCACCACCGTCCTATTGTGATCCGCAGTTCCTACAGTCATTCCTGCCAATCGTTCATAAGAACTGAGGTGGATGAGTACATGGGTGAATGAGTAAATAAGTAGAGAAGTTGAAAGGTCAATAAGTCAAAAAGTGATCAGGAATCTTTTAATCCATCAACAAGTCACTAGGTGAATGTGTTGATAGGTCAAGTAGGATTACGTTTTGACATTTTAACCTATCAACTGATTCCTGATTATCCGATTCCCGATTAACTTATTCCTCATTGAATACACCTCTAAACTCATTACCTTATTGACCTCTTGACTTCTTATTCTGAGGAAATGATGGAACGTAGAGGAAAATACCCAGAGATGTGTTTTGGACGAACCATGAGGACAATCACACTCTTGGTAATTGTGCTAATTCAAGCTGCTTGTGGTTTCATGATCAATCAAGAGGATGAAGGCAAGGAAAAGGACATGATAGGACAAACCCTTCCAGAGCCGAGATTGATAGGGACAATGACACTTGAAGAAACAATTCTGGACCGTCGCTCGGTGAGAGAGTTCACGGAAGAATCAATCTCCGAATTCGAGGTTTCCCAATTGTTGTGGGCAGCCCAAGGGATCACAGACATGCGTGGGTATCGCAGCGCGCCTTCAGCAGGAGCGCTGTATCCGTTGGAGCTATACGTGGTCTTGCCTGAAGGTGTCTACCATTACGATCCATTCGATCACAGTCTGACCAAGATACGAGATGGAGATTTGAGGAAAGACCTTTTTGAAGTTTCATTGAGGCAGGATGCAATCTTGGATGCGCCCATGACCATGGTGATCACGGCCGTCTATGCAAGGACTGAAGTCAAGTACGGTTCTTCACGAACGCCTAGATACGTTCATCTTGAAGCTGGGCATGCAGCTCAAAACGTCTTACTTCAATCTGTGTCATTAGGATTGGGAGCTGTACCCATTGGCGCATTCAAAGATCGGCAAGTGCAGTCAGTCCTGGGGCTTCCAGACGATCATGAGCCGCTTTATTTAATCCCGGTTGGACACCCACGTTGAGCGAAGGACTCATCGCGCGAGACCGGATTGAATTTGACGCGCTCCTCATATATCATAATTACAACAACATTTGACCCTTACACATATTTGGGCGGTAAGGGACACCTCATCAAAACAGGGGTGATAAAGGCATGGATCCACTCATTCCAGTCCGACATCAGGGGAAGTCGGACTGTTTTTGTTGGTCATTTTGCTGAGAGGTTAACTGGTGTGTTGATCAAGGAATTTTCTGCTTTCATCCAAGGAATCGGAGAGGTTGCCCCCTTTCGTTAGGGATGAAAATGATGAACAACCCCTTATGGATAACTGGGGTCTACTACGTTCGATGGTTTAAATAGGAGTTGGCCATGGCATTAAACAAAGATGCAATTGGCGTAGAAATCGGCCCGGTCACGAGTGAATATGGTTGGAAGGAAGTTGTACTTTACGCGCTTGGTGTAGGCGCTGGATTTGATGAGTTGGAATATGTCTACGAAAAAGACCTCAAGGTCATTCCCTCTTTTGCAGTATTGAGCGCATATGACCTCTTTGCGGAGATGGTAGCCATCTCCGGCGTTAACCTGGCCGGCCTGTTGCATGGTGAACATGATCTCATCATCCATCAAACGATCCCAGCAAATGGGACTAAGCTCAAGACAACAGGTCGGATCACCCATATGTACGACAAAGGTGAGGGCAGAGGCGCTTTGTTGATCGCAGAGGTTGAGACTTTCACGGAAGAAGGTGTGAAATTATTCACGAACATTGCCACGTTGTTCGCCCGCCTCGATGGGGGTTTCGGTGGAGAGGCTGCACCAAGCGAGACTATTAAATTCCCTGATCGTGAGCCGGATTTCGAGGAAAACGATGCCCCTTCGCCTGACCAACCATTGCTATACAGGCTTTCAGGTGACACATTCATGCTGCACGTTGATCCCGACTTTGCACGTGCCAGCGGATTCGATAGACCCATTATGCACGGTCTTTGTACCCATGGATACGCATGCCGAGCAGTAATCAAGAACCTCTTTCCAGGAGAGCCGGAACGCCTCTCTCGATTTCGCAATCGATTCTCCAGGCCGCTGTATCCAGGTGAAGCGATAAAAACGCAAATCTGGAAAATGGAAGATGGAAAAGCTCTTTTCAAGACAATCAACGCCGAAAGTGGGAAGGCTGTTATCGATCGAGGGGTTGTAGAGTGGATCAGTCCCGAAGAATTGGGGAGGCGTGGACGATTGGGCGCAATCCACTTTGATGGTCGCGTTGCAATCGTGACAGGTGCTGGGGGCGGCCTAGGTCGTGCCTATGCACTAGGGCTAGCTCAACGAGGTGCAAAGGTGGTTGTGAACGACCTGGGCGGCGCACCGGACGGGACAGGCAAGGGTGGGAAAAAGGCTGCCGATAAGGTGGTGAAAGAGATCGTGGAAGCCGGCGGAGAGGCGGTGGCCAACTACGATACAGTGGCTACGGTGGAAGGTGGTGAACGGATTGTCCAGACGGCCCTGGAGCACTATGGGCGGGTGGATATTCTGATCAACAACGCCGGGATCCTGCGGGACAAGAGCTTTGGGAAGATGACGCCGGAGATGTGGGAGTCAGTGGAGACGGTGCACCTGGATGGGGCATTCAACGTGACGAAACCGGCATTTCGAGAAATGAGGGAGCGGGGGTACGGACGGATCGTGATGACGACGTCAGCAGCGGGGTTGTTCGGGAACTTTGGGCAGACGAACTACGGTGCGGCGAAGATGGGGATTGTGGGGATGATGAACACATTAAAGCTGGAGGGGGCGAAGTACAACATTCAAGTGAACACGGTGGCACCACTGGCAGCGACGCGTTTGACGGAGGATGTGATGCCAGCGGAGTTCTTGGAGCAACTGACGCCGGAGCACGTGGCCCCGTTGGTGCTGTACCTGTGCTCGGAAGAATGTACGGATACTGGCCGAATATTCAATGCCGGAGCGGGCTTCCACAGCCGTGTTGCAGTGGTAAGCGGCTCTGGGGCTTGGATTGGTGAAGAAGGAGAGATCGCATCACCTGAGGAGATCATGGCACGCTGGGATGAAATCACATCACTAGCGGGTGCGGTGGAATATCCAGAGGCAAATGCAGCATTGATCTCGATGATGGCGCAGCCCGCAGTAGCGGAAGAGGGTGAATCCACGGCAGTGGAATCGGCAGTGAGCGTGGATGTCATCTTCAGCGAGATGCCGCAGCATTTCCAGCCGGAAACATCCGCAGGTGTGAACGTTGTCTTCCAGTTCAATATATCGGGCCCGGGTGGTGGGGATTGGTATGTGGTGGTGAAGGATGGGGAATGTGAAGTAGAAGCAGGATTGCACGGGTCACCGACGACGACGATCAAGATGTCTGAGGGTGACTTTATCAAGTATGTGAGCGGTGAGTTGCCGGCCATGCAGGCATACACGGCAGGGAAGCTGAAGGTCGAGGGGGACCTGATGAAGTCGCAGCTCATCGAGAAGCTTTTTGTTTTCTGAGTAGCTAGACGCATGGATGTTGAGCAATGGAAATGAGTTCTAGGAACCACCCCATCGATTCGCGGAGGAATTCATGATCGGAATCACCTCATACGGTGCATATATCCCAAGGTTGCGGTTGAATCGGATGAGTGTTTTCCAGGGCATGGGTTGGCTCGCTCCGGCGATTATCACTGTTGCCCAGGGCGAGCGCTCATTTTGCAATTGGGATGAGGACAGCATAACCATGGCGGTTGCTGCTGCCAGGGATTGCCTCTCCGGGTTTGATAAGTCAAAAATTGATGGATTGATGCTAGCTTCGACCACCTTGCCATTTGAAGATCGACAGAACGCTGGCATTATGGCCACGGCTTTGAATATGAGAGACGACATTCTCGTTGCGGATGTGAGTTCCTCACTCAAAGCGGGTACGACTGCCATCCTCATGGCTTTGGATGCAATCCAGGGTGGCGAGAGAGATACCATCCTTGTCGCAGCATCAGACAAGAGGGAAGCGAAGGCTGCTTCATTTTATGAAATGTGGTTTGGGGACGCTTCGGCCGCGCTTCTCATGGGGAACCAGGATGTGATCGCCGAGTATAAGGGCAGCCATTCCATCTCAGTAGATTTCGTCAGCCATCACCGTGGTGCCGGAAGACGCTATGACTATACCTGGGAGGAGAGATGGGTGCGCGATGAGGGCTATGGAAAAATCATCCCACAAGCTATTGAAGGTCTTCTCGAGAAGCTGGATCTCTCCATCGATCAAATATCCAAACTCGTTTACCCATCCCTTTATAAGCGAGCCCATACGGGCATCGCCAAGAGCATAGGCGCCTCAACGGAGGTGCTCATCGACAACATGCATGAGGTGTGTGGTGAAAGCGGAGCAGCACATCCTCTTTTAATGCTTGTTCATGCATTGGAACAGGCAAAACCTGGTGAGCTGATCCTGGTTGCGGGATTCGGTCAGGGTTGTGATGCTTTGTGCTTCGAGGTAACAGAGAATATCCAGAATCTGTCGCTGCGGTGTGCTGTCAGCGAATCCATCCAGAATAAGAAGACAGAAGATAATTACCTCAAATTCCTCAAGTTCAGGAATCTGATCGATACTGAATCTGGGATTCGTGCTGAAGCTCCTACAAAGACAGCTCTGACAACCCTATGGAGAAAGCGCAAGATGATCCTGGGCCTCACCGGGGGCATTTGCACGGAATGTGGAACGCCACAGTTCCCCAAAGCCGATATCTGCGTGAATCCGGATTGTGGCGCCACATATTCTCAGGAGGATTATGAATTTGCAGACATTCCGGCACGGGTCATGTCCTTTACGGGAGATATGTTGGCTGTATCCGATGATCCACCTGCAATCTACGGCATGGTCCAGTTTGAAGGTGGGGGTCGGATGATGGCTGATTTCACCGATTGTTCATTGGATGACCTTAAAGTAGGTCTACCCATGAAGATGGTCTTTCGCAGGCATCTCTCCGACACTGAGCGAGGTTTCACTGGCTATTTTTGGAAAGCAGTTCCGCTGATGACGGCAGCCGAAGCAGAGAAAGCGGAGGAGGAAGCTAAGGAGATTCGTTTTGATGACCGCGTTGCAATCGTGACTGGTGCTGGAGGTGGCCTAGGGCGTGCCTATGCACTGGGGCTAGCTCAACGAGGTGCAAAGGTGGTTGTGAACGACCTGGGCGGTGCACCGGACGGGACAGGCAAGGGTGGGAAA
>JABAOF010009990.1_pt1 | contig 67627 bp, 49 predicted proteins | sample 7062171 | NCBI WGS metagenome assembly JABAOF01 (sample SAMN14538628, study PRJNA623070) | marine sediment metagenome | biome: marine biome [ENVO:00000428]; feature: marine pelagic biome [ENVO:01000023]; material: deep marine sediment [ENVO:00002113] | place: India: Gulf of Khambhat ...
TGTGCGTTAAGAGTGCTCACAATTTCTTTCTCAACTATCTCAATGTCCTCGAATGCATAGCTAATGAAAACAACTCCCCTATCTGAATCGATACTTAAACCGTCGGGACTTATGACAATTTTCTCTACATTACTCCATATCCCAGCAATTGCGCTTGCGAGTTTACTAACGATTGTGGAAGTATTTTTCTTACATATTTCACAATAGTAGGTTCCCCTGAATTCTATCTCATCTCTTACGCGCTTAATGGAATAATTGCCAATTGAAAGTTGCGCCCCGCAAGAGCATCTCGATTCAAGGGCAATATCAAGCGGTAAGGTCTTGAGTGATTTTTCATTCCAACGAAAGTTGCATGGCCAGCAAAACAAAGCAACGGTAACTCGAAATTCTTTCTTTTTCTCATTCCACTCTACGAAGTATTTATCGCTTATATGTCCTGGATGCTTACACATTGGACAATAGGTGTATTGAGTTTTCTTTCGTTGTCTGATCATCTCAGTACCTACCGATTTTGCGGAAATCTTTCATCTTTCACAACCGAACTAATCTTATAAGAAATTCGTATTTCTTAAACAACAATCTAAACCAACAGGCAAATTCCTACCCTTAGCGCCTGAGAACTCTATGCTCACCCCTTTTTGTCCTGCCAACTCGATGTAATCCATTTAAGCATCGCAGATTTTACCGTTTACAGAAAATTAATGCTCAGTATAACGTGAAAAGATGCGGTTAATTGAGCGTTTACTCTGAGATGTTTTTTATGTTATTCTCAATCATCAAAGTATAATAACTTTTGTCTCCTAGAAGTGGTTTTACGATAAAAAGTGCCTCCCGATAGAATCCTTGTGCCATTTCTAAATTGCCTGAGCTTTTATGGACATTCCCTATATTTCCTAAACAAAGCCCTATCCCCTTTTGATAGCCAATCTTTTTTGCTACCGCCAATGCATCTTCAAGGTATTGCATTGCTTTTTCATAATCACCAAGATTGCGGTATGCATTGCCAATGGCGCTAAGATGATTTGTCTCTCCTTCTTTATTTCCAATCTTTCTTGAAATATCCAAGGCTTTTTCTGCGCAGCTAATCGCACTCTTGTATTCTCCAAGTTCCATAAACGAATTTACAATGTTGCCAATATTGGCTTCCTCACCTTGTTCATCACCCAATTCTCGACATATCTTTAGTGCAGCCATACTGTAGTTCAGCGACATTTGAAACTCGCCAACGCTCTGCTGGGCAATTGAAAGATTACACAGTTGTTTTGACTTGGCTCGCTTGTCCCCAATGGCCTCGGCAGCTTGTACAGCTTCTAAATAATACATTAACGCCTTGATAAAATCACCCAGATGAAAGTAAGAAACTCCAATATCTCCCAAGCAATTGCCTATCTGTTTTAGATCTCCAATTTCTCTTGCGACATTTAAAGCCTTCTCAAAATACTTTGTCGCAATATCGAAGTAAGATATACTAGAGAAGATAGAACCGATTACAGAGTGTTTATATGTCTTAGTATATCTTTCTTCAGCCTCTTCTAACGCCTTATCTAGGAATTTTTTCCAAGACTGAGTTCCATATTTGCTTATGAATTTATATTCTTCGTCTATACAAGAAATCCATATCTTTTTCATTAGCTCATCGGTATCATAGAAGATTCTATTACTTCCGCTGAAGTGCTGGAATGGGTTTTTGCAATCCTTGATAGCGATGTCTTCCGCCCATCCACCATCTCTATTTCCCGTGAGCAAAATATGTTCAATGAAATACACGTCCTTATGTTTTTTGGATAAAGACTGTATTGCTGGGGATATATCAAATAAATCAGAACAGCTATATCCCATAATTACAACACTTTTGTGAGGACCTTCAGAGAAGATATACTCGATTATTTTATTTTTATTACTCGAATAGGCTCTGCTGGCTACTCGATGTAGAGTTACGGCCATGCTTCCTTTATCCTCTATACTTCCGTGTATCTTGATTAAGTGCAAATAATCACCATCATCCCAATCTATACGGGCGAAATGGTTTTCTTCATAGAAGACCTTGTAGTCTTGGCCCCGGATCATGCCTTCACGATCTAATGCGACTTCAATTAATCTGTCGAAGTTAGTTGTACATATTGTCTTCAGATAACCCAGCTTGGCCAGTTTTGCGATTAATAAATGATTCGTGTTCGGCTCTCCAATATCGAAAATGTCGAAAAAAGAACTTGTATAATTATCTTGTATAAGTACTTCCATAAAAGATTCAAAAGGCAGATTAGCATTTAATAGGATTTCGCTGTCTTGCTTCGATACATCCATCTTTTTAAGCACGTCAAGAACGAAATCGTTTGCTAAAGGTAACCCTGAATGCATCGAAATACCAGCGCCACAAAATATGACCATTTTTTTCGAGGCTATTCCTTCAATGCAGTTGTAGATGAGTTCCTCACATGGGTTAGTAGAATTGCTTAGATAAATCTTTTCCATTTAGCCACTCTCTTCTTGCCGCATATCGTAGTGTTCACTTAAGCGACCGTCCTTGAGGTTTTTCCACTTCCAATTCGCCCCTTTCGCCCACCCAACTTCCAACTCAGTAGGAATGCGGGAACAAGCAAGAAATTCTCCACCTCCCAGGCCATGTATACCTCTTTTGTTAATCCCCCTCCATTGGGATTTCCTTAATCAAAATCATACTGCATCGAATTTTTATACATTGAAGGGATTTTCTTTAACGCACTTAACCATTTCTATTAAAACTCTGTCGTTGAAAATATTGTCAATATACTTTCCAAATGCTTCTTTATATTTCAGATAAAAGTAGTTTGTCATAATGAAGAAAAAGAATCTGACAGAGTTGAACATAATTTCTATATCAGGTGTCACGTCATCAATGAATTCATCAGGTGTATCGTAGATTTTTTCAACAATTTTTGTTTTATCTTTGTTGGACATCCGAATGACTACGAATGAACCTGGGATAATTATGATATTACCGTGCGATATTGCATGACGAATTGAAGCATTGTAATGCTTTAAAATATTTGCTCTTTTGGAATTACCCTGGAGGCTTTTGGCGGGATCTTTCGTTTTAAATAAATAATTGTTGATGTTGACTGGATATCCTGTGGATATGCCCTGACAGTAGCAGTTGAATATTAACATTTTCCGGTAGAGTTCGTATGTACTTGCATACCATCTAAAAAAAGTATTTACAATCAAAGATTGCGTTTTTCTATCTCCAGTTCTCATATCTTCAGATGACTTTACCCATAACTGTCGGGTTAATATTGAGTCGAAATAGGGAGCAAATAAATCTGTGTGTGGTATGTTGGGATAGCCAGAAATGATTATTTTATATGCATCCATTCCTGATTTTATATTGGTGTTGAATAAATCCTTAATATAACCAAACATGGATATCCCGACTTCTACTATGTCATTTCCATAGGTTCCTTGAACCATATCTTGAAATTCTTGGCCAATATCTGAGGATAGCTTGAGGAAGTCCTTTTTCGACTTAAGATTTCGTATTTCTTCTAAAAATTTATGTTCTAAATCTTCCATTACACGCAGGTATTACTTCTAATATGCTTCCGCCCTTCGGGGATGAGTACTTTCTTTCACCCCTCTTCGCGCTCCCAACTCAGGTGTTCTCAATTCAAGCATCTCTAGTTCTAACTCTTCATGAACTTCCACCCTTAAGGGTCGGGCACTTCTTTCTTACCCCTTTTCGCCAAGCCAACCCTGATTTTCTCCATTTAGTCATCGCCAGTTCTACCGGAATAATATTTTTACCACACCTTGAGAAAGAAAGTCAACCCCCTTTGGAAAAAATGAGTATTTCTACCTATCCTCCTGCTTTTGCGTTTCTGAATTCACTGAATTTTTCTATTGAGGCTCCCCAATCATCAATCCTCTGTTTATAGCTGTGTATCACTAACTCAAGCTCCTTTTTGCATCTTTCCGACACTTTCAGCCAGTCTTTTTCAGAAACGCTTAATTCTTGCTGTGTGGAAACCGTATAAGCCAAAGCAGTCGGTATCCATCCCTGGGCGATTATGTAAGCCAGTGCAATGTCCTGCGATAAATCCATCCCACCGCCTGTCAATAATGCCAGGAAGTATTCTTGATGGTTTTGGTGCCAGGTAAATAAACCAGGAGAGAAACGAAGAGAGAAAGGAGTCAGGAAAATAAACATCCTAGAAAATTTCTTGATGAATATAAAAACGTTTTAAATGGATAAAGAAAATTTCGTGATGAATCCAAAATCGTTTTGGATGATTCTAAAAAATTTCTTGGTGAATCCAAAAGCATTTTGAATGATTCTAAAAAAGTTTTGGATAAATCCAAAATCGTTTTGAATGATTCCAATAAATTTCTTGAAGGAGAAAGTGGTCAGGCAAGTCAAATTTCAGTTTTTGTCACACTCACACCCTTCCCCTTTGGACCGGTAGTCAATCACGTTTCCTTGCTGATCAAACTCGAAATGGCAGACGTCCATCAGCATATCTTTTATCATCGATCGGCCTCTCTGGATTCGTGATTTGGCACCGGATGTAGAGACACCTTGCTTCCTGGCCACCTCTTTTTGTGTCAAGCCCTTTATTTCGGACAACATGAGTGCCTGTCGGTAATGATCGGGTAAATGCCTGATCATGGGTAAAACACAACCAGTGATCGCCTCTACTGCTTTAACGCTTGCATCCGTTTCCGGGACCGCAAGCGATTCGGGCAGTTCTTCCATTGGTTTGCGCGCGCGGTAATGATCGATGATAGCGTTTCGGGTTATGCGATAGATCCAGCTTTTAATCTTGCTGCTCTCTTTGAGAGTATCGATCCGGGAATGTATGCGAAGAAATACCTCCTGTAGTATGTCATCTGCTGTGGATGTGTCACCCACACGGCTGCGGATGAAACCGTGCAGCCTGTCATGATATTCTTTCCAGATAGGCTCGATATCGGTCATCATTTTTAATACCTTAAGCTCTAATACTACAATACTATATAAGCGGAAACCAATCAAGTTTCAACAGGGCCGCCGCTTATCCTTACGAACAGTGTAAAGAAAAGCGGCGGCTCTAATTGAATCAGTTGGATAGGGGTTTTACTGCTTCGATAGCTGCCGAAACCACAAAATCCTCAATTTTGCTGCCCTGGGCCCAATCACGGATAAGCTCTTTACTTTTATCCTTCGATTCTATACGGATGTCGGTGAACCCGGCTTCATCCAGCATAGACTTCAATTCATCCAGCGATGACGCACCGGATATGCATCCTGTATAAAGGGCAAGGTTCTTCTTTACCTCATCAGGTAAAGGAGTTACAGCAACAACATCCGATATGGCCAGGCGGCCGCCCGGTTTCAAAATTCGAAACGCTTCCTTATATACCTTTGGTTTCTGGGGCGAAAGGTTAATGACACAATTGGAGATGATCACATCTACCGAATGATCTGCCACCGGCAAATTCTCGATCTCTCCCAAACGGAATTCCACGTTGTCAATCCCTGCTTTTGCGCCATTTTCCCGGGCTTTGCTTATCATTTCAGGCGTCATATCTACCCCGATAACATAACCGTCTTTTCCTACTGCCCTGGCAGCAAGAAAGCAGTCGAATCCACCGCCGCTGCCCAGATCGAGAACTGTTTCTCCAGGTTTTAATGAGGCGATTGCCTGTGGATTTCCGCAGCCCAGCCCCATATTGGCACCTTCCGGCACTGCGGTCACTTCATCGTTGGAATAGCCGAGACGAATCGCAATATCTTCCGCTGTGGGATTATCTTCCAGGCCGCAGCCGCAGTCACACCCACAACCCACGGCACCGGTTTTTGCGATTTCTCCATAACTTTCACGCACCGCCTGACGAATCTCATCGTTTCTTAAATCTTGCATTTTTTACCTCCTCTATTCGGTTTCTAAGACGTATTATCTCGTCTCACTTCTAACGTCTTATCCCTATAGACGGAGATAAGTGAAAAAGGACGCAGATTTTTTTCCAAATGTTTCATCATTTTTTTTCTCAACCCTGAAATGATGATATAACTTTATCGGCCGCAATAGAAAAATTTTGGGTTAATGTTGATTCTTTCATGATAACCTCCTTATTTCTTTGAGTTCCCTTTCTTCCCGGATAGGCCGTCTGCCTTTTCCCACATTTTACTCATAGGCTTCTTTTAAGTCGCACGACAGGACATTTTCCTCGTTGTGATAAAATGTGCAGCCCTGCTCTAATTTCTTTTTTAACTTTTCCCTGGCACGGTGCAGCCGGATTTTAACGGTATCGAGACTGATGCCGAGAATCTCGGCAATTTCTTTGTTTTTCAAATCTTCCAACTCGCTTAGAACCACCACAGACTTGCTCTATATCCCGTCGCCGTTTTCGAAGGACCGTTTTATGATTCCACTGCTCAAGATGAGGGAATGGGGCGGAACATCTTGAGTTAACCAAACATTTCCGCCGATGACCGAATTTTTCCCGATGGTTATTCTCCCCAGGATAGTGGCACCGGCATAGATCGTAACATTGTCTTCGATGATGGGATGCCTGGGAATACCTTTGATGGGGTTACCGCTTTCGTCCAGGGAAAAACTTTTGGCACCTAAGGTAACACCCTGGTATAATTTCAATCCTTTCCCGATAATGCAGGTTTCACCGATAACGACCCCGGTACCGTGATCGAGAAAACAACTCTCAGCAATTTTGGCACCGGGGTGAATATCGATCCCGGTTTCGGAATGAGCCAATTCCGAGATGATACGGGCGATAAGCGCAGCCCCTAAATTGTAGAGTTCATGAGCGATCCGGTAATTTGTCAGTGCTTTGATGCTGGGATAACAGAATATAGTTTCCCCAAGACTTTTAGCGGCAGGGTCGCCATTATACGCCGCCCTGGCATCTGTCGAAAGCATATGGCGAATATGAGGCAATTTGGAAATGAAAACCGCTGCCAGATTTTTCGCCTTCTGGTTACACTGCAATATCGTAATGTTTTCGTCTTCTCCACACTCAAAGCAAAAACCTCTCTTTATTTGTTCGGTAAGCAACCGGTGAATTTTATCGATATTGGCTCCCATATAGTATCGCATATGCTTCGGGCGGACATCGGAATGAGCATAATAGCCAGGGAATAAAATTTTTCTCAAGGATTCTACGATTTCCACCAGCACGTCGATAGAAGGCATGGGCATTTCATGCTTCGTATCGTGAAAAACCGTACTATAAGACTCAGGACTGCAAAGAGAATCTATTACATCTTCAACATTAACTTCTTTCATTTTTTATACTCCTCCTCCGCTATCAGCCGCAGATTTCAACACCCAAATCCACATTTTGTGTTACTATGTGGGAAAATCATTCCTGGAAAAGCCCGGAACTTAAATAGCGTTCACCGGTATCAGGAACAATGACTACAATTAATTTTCCTTTATTTTCCGGTCGTCGAGCGACTTGAATGGCAGCATACACGGCAGCACCAGAAGAGATACCAGCCACCAAGCCTTCTTTCCTGGCCAGTGCTCTTGCGGTTTCAGAAGCTTCTTCATTTCGGACTTTGATGATTTCATCGATTATATCCGTGTTCAATACCCTGGGAACAAACCCGGCACCGATTCCCTGGATTTTATGAGGACCGGGCTGACCCCCGGAAAGAACCGGTGAATCGAAGGGTTCTACAGCTATACTTTTAAGTTCCGGTTTTTTCTTTTTTAGGACTTCAGAGACTCCGGTTATCGTCCCTCCGGTTCCAACACCAGATACGAAAATATCGATTTTCCCGTCTGTGTCTTCCCATATTTCCCGGGCAGTTGTTCTGCGATGAATTTCAGGATTGGCGGGATTGTTAAACTGTTGAAGCAGCAGTGCATTTTTTGAAGACGCAACGATCTCTTCGGCTTTCTTGATCGCCCCGGGCATTCCTTTTGCTCCCTCTGTCAACACCAACTCTGCTCCAAGTGCTTTCAGCAGGTTACGTCTTTCGATGCTCATGGTATCCGGCATAGTCAAAATCAGACGGTATCCCTTTGCCGCAGCGACCCAGGCCAGGGCAATTCCCGTATTGCCGGAAGTTGGCTCTACCAAAACCGTCTCGCTGTTGATCTGCCCGTCACGCTCCGCCGCTTCAATCATAGAAACTCCAATCCGATCTTTTACGCTGCTGGCAGGATTATAAAACTCCAATTTGGCAACTACCTCGGCAGCGCCATCACCTACGATCCGATTAAGCCTGACAAGAGGTGTACGCCCAATCATCTGGGTTACATTGTTAAATATCTTACCCATATGAGCCCTCCTATTTTTAAATCCAGAACATATTGGCCTGGTTTAACTTTTTTCTTTTTCATTTTCCCATAACTATTCTATCAATATTTTTTTCTTGCATGTACTACAATGTAGTAGTTATTATTATAGCACAAAAGTTCATATTTTTCTACAATCAATCGAACTCGAGGTATTATGGACCGTTAACCGGGCCAACTACCTGCCTGTCCCCTTCTTTTATTCTTTTTATTATTCACCGCAGAGCACGCTGAGAACGTAGAGATGTTTTTTGTTTTTTATTATAAAATTTTTTCTCCGCGATCTCTGCGCTCTCTGCGGTGAAAAAAAATATTTTGCCAGAAAAGTGGCAAGATTTTAAGAGTAGGTAACCTTCTTTTTTTGGGGGCAGATTATAGTTTCAGCCCCCGCAAACGCAGGGCATTGGTAACGACACTGAGACTGGAGAAGGCCATGGCAGCGGCGGCTAAAATAGGGTGCAGTTGCTGCAAAAATCCGGGTGCCCAGGCAAATGGGGCCAGGATACCCGCGGCAATAGGAATAAGCAGGATGTTATAACCGAATGCCCAACCCAGGTTTTGTTTGATATTGCGCATCGTGGCTTTGGACAGCATAATGGCCTGGGGGACACTGCGTAAATCACCTCGCATCAAGGTGACCGCGGCCGTTTCCATGGCCACATCCGTACCGGTACCGATGGCGATCCCTATATCCGCCTGCGCCAGGGCAGGGGCGTCGTTAATGCCGTCGCCTACCATTGTCACCACATATCCTTCTGATTGTAATTGTTTCACCCGCGCGGCTTTATCTTCGGGCAGCACCCCGGCAAAAACGCGTTCAATACCCACTTCGGCGGCAATGCTTTTGGCTGTGGTTTCATTATCCCCGGTCATCATCACTACTGTCAGCCCCAGGGCTTTCAGCCTGGCAACTGCCTCTTTGGAACCTTCTTTGATAGTGTCTGCCACACCGATGACCGCGTTGGCCTGACCGTCTACTGCCAACCACATGACGGTCCGGCCTTGCTGCTCCAGGTGTCGGGCTTTGGCTTCAAGGTTGTTGAGAGGAATCGCTGCCTGCTGCATGAGGCGTAAATTGCCTACCAGTATGCTGCGGCCGTCTATTTCCGCCCGGATGCCATGCCCGGCAATTCCTTCAAAGGCGGCAGGTTCGCTCAGTTCCAGGCCCTTCCCCCTGGCTGAGCGTACAATTGCCTCTCCCAGCGGATGTTCTGATCCCCGTTCGGCAGAAGCCGCCAGGCGCAGCAATTGTTCATCCGTCAGTTGAGACCCTTCCCTTGAGAATATACCTGTCACTGCCGGTTCCCCCCTGGTTATCGTGCCGGTCTTGTCAAGTATGATGGCATTCAACCGGTGGGCTTGTTCCAATGCGGCACTGTCTTTAAAAAGAATGCCTTTCTCAGCTCCCTTGCCCACTCCCACCATGATGGAAGTGGGAGTGGCTAAACCCATGGCACAGGGGCAGGCAATGACAAGTACGGCGGTTAAGCGGATGAGCGCCGGTACAAAATCGGCCCCACTGAGCAGCCAGATGATCAGCACCAGGAAAGCCGCCCCGATAACAAACGGGACAAAGTAAGCAGAGACCCGGTCGACAACGCGTTGGATGGGGGCTTTACTGCCTTGTGCCCGCTCCACCAGCTTGATGATCTGGGCCAGGGCCGTTTCTTTGCCAACTTTGGTGGCCTTGATTTTTAGCAGGCCTTGCTTGTTGATGGTGGCACCGATGACAGTATCGCCCGTTTTCCTGTCTACGGGCAAGCTTTCGCCGGTAATCATACTCTCATCTACGGCCGAATACCCGTCCACCACCACGCCGTCTACCGGGATCTTTTCACCCGGCCGCACAATCACTACATCGCCGGTGATAACTTCAGTCACCGGCACGTCGATTTCCCTGTTTTCCCGTACGATCCGGGCTGTTTTGGGCTGCAGGCCGATAAGTTTCTTAATGGCTTCACTGGTATGTCCTTTGGCACGGGCTTCCAGGAGTTTGCCCAACACGATAAGGGTGATGATAACGGCAGAGGTTTCAAAATAAACATGTTCTCCCAATGCATTGGAACCCAGGGTCCCGGCTGCCAGCACAGAAACGCTGTAGAAGTAAGCCACCGACGATCCCATGGCTACCAGCACGTCCATATTGGCGCTGCCGCTGCGCAGACTTCGCCAGCCACCCACGTAATAATCCCGGCCCACATAAAATTGCACCGGTGTGGCCAACACCCAGAACAACCAATTAACCCAGGCAGCATGTGCCCAATTGCCCAGTAAGTGAAAGTCACGCGACATGCTCATTAAAAACAGGGGCAGCGAAAAACACAGGCCCACGATGAAACGTTTCCACTGGTGACGGACTTCGGCTTTACGGGCCGCTGCTTCGGCATCTTCCCTATCTATGGCCTCCGCTGTTTCTACCACATCGTAACCGGCTTTGCGTACAGCGGCTGCCAGGTGGGCCGGCGTCACTTTGCCCGGGGCATAAGTAATCCTGGCTTTCTCGTTGGCATAGTTCACCGAAGCATCGATGACCCCGTCCACTTTTTTCAAACTGCGCTCGATAGTGGCGGCACAATTGGCACAGGTCATACCTACAACGGGAAACGTTAATTGCTTTTCTTCAGACATTACATCTCCGCCGGATAGTTGATCTCTTCCAATAACGCCCGGATGTTGTCCCAGGTGGCGGGTTCTTCCCATTCCACGGTTACTTGTTTGGAAGCCGCGTCGGCTTTAACCCGGGTAACGCCGGTCAATTCGCCCAATTCTCTCTCGATGGTGCGGGTGCAGTGCCCACAGCTTATATTCGGTACAGTAAAGGTTTTGCTCGTCATTATCAATCTCCTTTTTATTAATACGTTGTAAAAACGCGTATTATCTTCTATTATCATTTTGACAAATGAAGATTTAATCCCTTGCTAAATTTTATTATTTTTTCTTTGGGTTGTTTCATTTCTGCCTGCCGGGGGATTATCAGGAAACTGGCTTACGACAAAAATAGGTCCTATTTGACCTATAGGACCTATATTGAAGAGTCCTCCGCCCAGGTAGCTGCTAACACGCTTATCTGCCTGATTCACCAGGCCAACTACCTGCTGGATCAACTGCTGCGGCAGTTGGAGAAACAATTCCTGCAAAAAAGCGTTTTCACCGAGAGGCTGTACCACGCCCGGCAAAATACCAGGAGAAACTCATAAACCCACCATCCTCCCAAAATAAAAAAAGTTCCAGGCAAAAAAAAGACTAACGGTTAAACGGTTAAAATAATTGTCATGGGCATGACAATACAGTAAAGACTCATATCAATAATATTTATAAAAAATTCGGGGTTAACAATAGAGCCCAGGCCATTCGCTTTGCTTTGGAAAAGAAAATCCTTTAACCTGTCCTTCTATTGATAGCCAAACAGGACGGAATAGATGATGAGCAATATTAAAATTATGCCAATAGATAAGAATGTGAAGCCTAAAATATACACGACTCTTTCCCACTTCTTAGGAATATAATCTTTTTGCACGACTTTCTTCAGATTACCGCTGGTTTTCAGGGCTTCATATTCGTGGGGCCGATCATGTTTGTACTCTTCAAGGGGGACCAGTCCCGTGAAAATGACTTTATCCATAGGAAATGCCTCCGGTCTCAGGTGAGTATTGAAAAAGTGTATGGTAAATATAAAACCAACAGCCAGCAGAGCTTCGTCACTGTGAATAATTGTAGCCACATTAATCAACCAGCCCGGCAGGAATTTGGTAAAGAACTCCGGGAACCAGAGCATTAAACCTGAAGTACCGATGATTGCCACCCCCCAAAACACGGCAAAATAATCAAACTTTTCCCAATATGTCCAGCGTCCGTAATCGGGGCGCGGCCCTTTGCCGAAAAACCATTTCAGGGTTGCCCAAAAATCACGCAGGTCCTTTTTATTAAACATCAGCGAATCGGGGCCGAATAAAAAACTTTTCCAACGGGTTTTGCTGGCTCGTTTCTTTTTTATCAAAAAGAATAAATGTGAAAGGAAATATCCAAAGGTAACAAGGGCAGCGAGGCGGTGAATGGTACCTGCGACTTCCACCCCACCTATCAGCCGGGCAATATATCCGGCCCAGGGCATACCGGAAAATTTTAACATCATCCCGGTTAATGCCAAAGACATAAAACTTACAATAACAAACAGGTGGGTGACTCGATGAGTGAGTTCAAAACGCCTGATGAAATATCTCGACTTATGGACCTTTTCAAGTTTTTTCCGCTGTTTCATTTGCTTAAAAGAACGGGGCAGCCACAGGAAAGTGTGAATGCCAAAAACAGCAAAGACAACCACCAGGAAACCGGTCATGGCCCAGTACGTATAAAATAGAATGGGGTATTTTACCGGGTCATGATGGGTGGCATGGGTCAAATACCCGGTAAAACGTTGATTGGCATCTTCGTGGCATTTTTTGCAAGTATTAACGATATGATTGAGTCCTAAACTGGAAGCCGGGTTGGAGACAGGTAAAATGAAGTGCGCAGTATGGCAATCCGAGCATTTGGCAGATTTGGCATAACCAAGTCTGTGAGCTTTTCCATGCATGGTGTCAAGATAGGTCTCAGCCAGCTTTTTATGACAGGACCCGCATTGATCGGTGACCTCGAACAAGAATTGGTCTCTGCCCACCTCAGCGATTTTATGAGATGAATGACAGTCGGTACATGTAGGTAATTTCTCCGCTTCTTTTTCATCCACAGAAAAGTGAACACTCCTGGTAAACTCCTTATAAATGCCGCGGTGACAGCTTGCACATGTTGCCGGTATATTTTTTGCATAGACCGAGGAGCGATTGTCTTTATGATTTAATTCCATATGGGTGGTATGACAATCGGTACACACCGCACTTGGCAGGAGACCTTTTTCTGTCAACTTCTTTCCGTGAACACTTTTGGAATAATCAAAAAGCGCATTGGTCTCGGCCAATGTTTTTGTCTCTTCCGCCATGGTGTCTTTTCGATGGCACTCACCACATAAGCTAGGGATAGACGCACGAAAGGTTTTGGCGGTCTCGTCGCTGTGTGATTTTGTGTCATGGTAATCATGACAGGTAATACATTGGGGGACTTGTGTATCCCCTTGTTTAAGCCCCTGCCCATGGCCGCTGATAAAATATTCTTCAGCGATTTTAATATGGCAGCCAGAGCAATCCACCTTTTTTGCGGTTTCGCAAGGACGCTCCAGCTTTGGTTTTACATCCGAATGGCATTTAACACAGGTCAATTCTTTATGGACCGATTGTGCCAGGTCTTCTTTTTTGATATGCAGCGATATTTGCTTACCCTCAACCACCTTATGAACACCGGTTTTTTCATGGCATTTCAAACAGGCCCGGTCAGATACATTCAGAACAATCGATGCCTTTCGTGCTTTATGAGGAACATGACAATCGGTGCAGGCCGGGGTGGTACCCGGGGCTTCCGTCCACTTCTTCCCTTCGATTACTTTGGTGTGAACATCTTCAATCCTACTGTGACATTTCTTACATGTTGCAGCGATATTCCGTGGGGATGTTGACGCTTTTGCACTGGTGTGAGGCAGGATCATATGACTGTTGTGGCAGTCGATGCAAGTAGCAGTAACGATCAAACCTTTCTTAAACAAACCTTCTCCATGAATACTCAAACTGTAATTCTCAATGATATTATGTTCGGTGATATTATAGACCCTGGCCACCGGTCCGCCTTCCTGGTGGCACTTTCCACAAAGGAAGGGAATCTTCATCCGGGTACTGGGCGAGTTTGGATTCTTCGGCGATAAAATATCGTGCTTGCCATGGCACTCACTGCACGTGGGGGCATAGATTTGCTTACGCTTTAACGCTTGTCCATGAATTCCCTGGTCAAACTCCAATTGCTCATCATCGTGGCAATTTCCACAATACACCGGCGCAAGCCTCTCCTTGTGCGGAAAATCCTCAACATCGGCATCCAGGTGGCAATCGACACACTGCTGCCCGGAATGAACAGAAGCGGCCAGGATCTTACTGTCTACATACAGTAAAATTTTTTTGTTCCCACGTACAGTGGTAAGCTCTTTATCCGAATGACAATCCAGGCAGGTCTCATTATCAACGGCGTAAATTGAATTGAAAGGCAAGAAAATTAAAATTAAAACACCAAAAGTCAAAATACGATAATTCACTGCTACCTCACAGGTTCTTTTTACTTTTGAACAATCTATGGTCTTACATTGTAAGAGTTTTGAGAATTGATGTCAATCCCCAAACGTTGAAATCCTGGTTTTTGGTAATTTTTCTCCATGTTCTGTGTCCTCTGTGGTAAAAAAATGATTGCTTTTTAAACAGATTTGGTTTTGGCTCACCGTGAATTGGAGAACCGGCATTTTTTCTAAGTGAGTAATAATGCCTCTGGCAATTACCCACCGTTTCAATAATACCTTCTATAATCATTTGAGTTAATCCCCTTTCCCTTAGTTTCATTCTCTTCTGCTTTCTTAGAAATCTTGCTTGTTCCAGTTTTCGGTCTCGTTGCTGATGAATGTCTTTCTGCCTTCCTTTCAGCATATCCATAGTTGCGATATAGCAAATAGAACTGTGAAATCTTTTGGTGTTGTCACTAATGTAGCGTTTTAAACAGGCCGAAGGCCAGAAACAAACTTAAATTGGTGAGTGATTTTCCCAATTCACGCTGAACCAAGACACAAATTTCTTCACTTTTTACTTGCAATCCATTTAAAGCTCGTATATAATTCTACTTTAATTTTAATCATAGGAGGCTAACGTGATGTTATGGGAGTTCTTGAAAGAAAAAAAGGACATTGTTTTAGGAATTGTTGCTTCCCTTTATCTAATTTTGCTCATGATGGATGTTATATCAGCTCCTAAAGAAATGGGGATCAATCATCCTATTTTTTTATTCCCAATTTCTCTATTTCTTATTTATCTTTTGGCGCTATTAATCGAAAGTGTCATTAGTCTCCCTGAGTATCGTTTGCAAAAAATGCTAAAGCATTTAGAAGAAGATATCATTTCAGTAAAATACCCAATGATTATACAAATTAGAAATTCACATATACCAGATATTGACACCCAAATTTCAGATGCAGTCTTAGCTAAAGAGATTTGGGATTGGACCTATTTGGGATCCCATCCAGACTGTGAAGGCTTATGTAATAAAGTTCATTCAGAGATTCGTTCCAATTATTTAGAAGAAACAAAATTCCAGAAAATAAAAACATCTAGTGTTACACTGCTTAAAGAATATCCTTTTGATACTGAAATTAAAATCTTTTTGGGAGAAATAATCTGTTCCCCTGATAGAAATATAAAAACTATGTTCCCTCTTCATCCCTGGATAGGCGAAAGAAAAAAAAATTACGAAATTAAGTTTAGGAATCTTTATCTTGTTACATCCAGCTATATCAATAAAATAGGCACTTGTAAAGTGATCAACGTAAAAAAAATATCTAACCCTCTAAGTATCGAAAGGTATTGGATAAAGACAAAAAGTAAATTACATGATCACATGAATGATTCGTTCTCATTAATGTGGCAAAATAAAAATGTTCGTCCTAAGATGGAAGATAGAGAAAAATTTTTAGAATTAATAGATGAGATTCTTATAAAAGATTGTAAAAAAAATAAAATAGTTTTAGTAGAAAGGGATTTGCATATAAGATCAATTTTAAAAGAATTACCCAATAGACAATTATGGAGATTGTTTCTTAAGGCATTAATTATTATTGGTTGGATTTTATCTCCATTTACTTTATGGAATGATATTTTCATCAACATTCCAATAAGTGTTTATTTGGCTTCACTTTTCAGTGGATATCTCATAACCGTATACACAACATTAGCAGGTTTTTTTTATATCCTAACGAATATTGTTGGCTTTGTGTTTATGTTTATTGGTATAAAAGGTCTAAAATACGAACTTAGGGCTCGTGTACCTAAAGTTAAATTAATACTTTACAGTTCAGCGTTTATTTTTCTGACTGTTCTTGCCACAATATATATATTAAATGGCGCGGGTAAAAATATATGAGTGTTTTGAGAGAAGATAAAATTTTAAACAAAAAGAAGGTGATGCGATGTTTAAACTTGTCAATATTGAGAAGGAAAGATACAAAGAGCTATCTTCAAATCAAGACTTTTTAGAAAGGATTGAAGTTGAAAAAAGACTCTGCCCTAAACTCATTGTACTTTCTATATTAACATTTTTCCTAGTAGTGCTGATACGTGCTTCAGTGCATCTAGCGGATCAATTATTTAGTATTGGAATAATAATTTCTATTATTCCATTAGCGAACGCACTGGGATTAAGGTCCTATATAATTGAATTTGACAATGCAAAAGAAAAATATGAAGATGAAGACTTTTTTAACGATATCAAAGATTAAATCTTATAAGAAATATGTTGAAAATTTTTTGTCGTATTTAAAAGATACATCTATAGGTAAAATCTATCAAGAGTATCGGATTTCTTCAACAAGTATTTATTTTTTGTTAGGTGCAGCATTACTTTCTATTCTAAATCTTACTCATTTCGCTCTCCTCTTAATAGGTTTTGTTTTATTAGTTACAAGTGCAAATTGGCTAGTAGATTCCGCAGGGAAATTAGGTAGATTATTAAACATTTCCCAATTGGCGATTGGCCTTACTATTGTTGCTTTTGGAACAAGCGCACCTGAATTTTTTGTTAATATTATTGCTGCTGTTAAGGGGTACGCAGGGATAACTGTAGGGGATATTTTTGGTAGTAATATAATTAATATTTGTGGAGGCATAGGGATTTCATCTATTATTTGTGTTTTAAGTATAAAACAATCGACAATTAAATTTGAATTACCTTTTTTAATATTCAGTGCCATAATCTTAATTTTTCTTATATATAATTTTAATCCAACCATTTCAATCTCAAGTGAGATGGTTTATATAAGCAAAGCAGATGGAATTTTATTGGTGTTATTATTTTTATTTTACATTGGTTATGTTTATGGCTATCTTATTAAAAAGAAATATAAACCGCTTCCAGAAAGAAAAGAAAAAAAAGAAAGAGAAAAAGAAAAAAGGTGGTTGGTACTTGCAAAAACATTAATAAAAATTTCTATTTCGATTTTGACGATGTATTTTAGTGGAAACATAATTGTTAATGAATCTGTTTCAATAGCAAGATTACTTAGTATAAAAGAAAGTATTATAGGTGCGACCGTTGTCGCATTTGGCACTTCGATTCCAGATATTTTTGCATCAATTATAGCTACCATAAAAGGAAATGATGAGATTGCTGTTGGAAATATTGTGGGAAGTAATATTTTTAATACTTTATGGGTTCTTGGAGTATCAGCTATTGTAGCAACGCAACCTCTAAGTTTATCAAACGGACTATTGATTGATTTCCTTATTATGATGATAATATCTTTTTTACTATTCTTCATTTCCATCATTAGAAAGCGAATTGTTAAATTGGATGGTTTTATTTTTGTTTTGGCTTATATATTGTACTTGCTTTCAATTTTGAACCGATTATCATAAGATATACTGTTTTAATACGAAAGGATCCACGGAAGCGAAAAAGATAAAAAGTTAATTTAGAAGAAAACAAGTTGTTGACTTTTGAACGGGTCTGACATAAACTTAATAGGTGACCAAATAAAACAAGAGGTAAAACGTATAACCATAATGACACAGAAAATATTAAAAAACAGGTTGGCTGATGAGTTGGTGAATCGGGGCTTGGCTAATTCCCCAAAAAAAGCCAACGCCCTGATCATGGCCGGAGAGGTCCTGGTGGACCAACAGGTGATCTACCAGTCCGATAAAATCGTAACCGAAGATAATCACATTGCGCTGAAAGAAAAGTTTCCCTATGCTTCCAGGGGTGCCCTTAAAATCGAAAAGGCCTTCAAAGATTTTTCCATTAACATCAAGGGATTAAATGCACTGGATATTGGCATTTCCACCGGTGGATTTGCCGATTACATGCTAAAAAACGGCGCAGAATCCGTAACCGGCGTGGATGTCAATATCCAACAGGTGGACTATCAATTAAGACAAAACCAACGATTGAAACTAATCAAAGCCAATGCCCGCTGTCCACAGAACTTAACCAGCGAAAAAATCGGCTTTGAACCGGATATCATTACCATCGATGTTTCGTTTATTTCAGTAACCAAAATCCTGCCTGCCCTATCCCAATTCAATCAAGCCAAAATTGTGGCACTGATTAAACCACAATTTGAAGCCAGAAGAGAAATGGTAAGCAAAGGCGGGATTATCCGGGAACCGGGAAAACACCTGGAAATCCTGCTGGACCTGAAACAGCGAATAATTGATTTAAATTATACGGTCACCGGGGTTACGCCTGCCGGTGTCAAAGGACGAAAAGGCAACCAGGAATATTTTTTTTTGCTGGAGTATGGTAAAAAGCCTGTCATTAATGATAAAATAATAGCTCATGCAATCGAATTATAAAAAAGCCGGAATCGTAGTGAAGCCTCATAAAGAGGTGATTGTTTACCTGGAAAGAGCTGTCAAAGCGCTGAAGAACTTCCGGGTGGAAGTGGTTCTTGAAAAAATCGCTGCCGATTTAATCGGAAGGAAAAGTAATATTTCAAGAGAGGATATTGGGCATCATGTGGATATCATCATCCTGATCGGAGGAGACGGTACGTTTCTGTCTGTATCCAAGCAGGCAGTGGAAAGCCAGATTCCTGTGGCAGGTTTTAACCTGGGAGCCCTGGGGTTCCTGACAGAACTGCACAAAGAAAGCATTGAAAGTAACCTGGAACAAATATTTTTCGGTCAACCCAAAATCTCGACGCGCAAACTGCTGGAGATCGATTATAAGGGAAACACCTATATGACCCTGAATGATGTGGTGGCAGGTAAAGGCAATATCGCCCGGATTATAAAAATGCGCCTTGATATCGATGATTCCCATGTAGCAGAAATCAAAGCGGATGGGTTGATTATTTCAACACCCACCGGTTCCACGGCCTATTCCCTGGCTTCTGGCGGCCCCATTGTCTCACCCAAAGTGAATGGCATGATCATTACACCCATTTGCCCCCATTCACTGACCTTTCGCTCACTGGTGATACCGGATAATTCTACTGTGAAAGTAACTTTGATCTCCGATCTCGAAAGTTATATTACCATGGACGGCCAAATGGTACTGCCGATGCTCAAAGGGGATTTCTTTGCAACCCGTATTTCCCCGAAAACCCTGCAAATGGTGGAATCCAGTGAAATGAATTACTATAAATTGCTTAATGAAAAACTGTACTGGGCGTTGTAGGATGAGTATATTACTGGCCTTGCTTCGCCATTCCAGGTACCGCTTGTTTAATTTTATCTCCATTAACGGCATCATACTGATTGTCCTGTACATTATTAATTTGCTTATTATATATTGACCCCACGGCACATCATTCACTTCATCATTCACAATTCAAAATAAAACTTTTTCCCTCTTGACATTTAATTTGTAATATGGTAATTTGTAATTTCGTAATTTAATTACATTATAAAGGAGGAAAAAACAATGAGCGATCAAGAACAAAAAAAACAAGAAGAGACCAAAGACACGAAAAAGGACAAAAAGACAGACAGCGACGGTTGCAGGGGTGCCTTTGAAGAATTAGGGGATAGTATTGGAAAATTTGCTGAAAGAACAGTAGAAACCATCAGGGAAGCGTTCGACAAGTCAGGTTTAAAAAATACGGTATTGACCGTTCGCATTACAGAAGAAGCCAATAGAAAATTGCGCATGTTGGTGGATGCAGGACTTTTCAAAAGCCGGTCGGAAAGCGCCGCGTTTCTAATCGAAGAAGGAATTAAACACCGGGAAGATCTGTTTAAGAAGATCGAAGACAAAATGGAAACCATTCAAAAGATTAAAGAGGAGCTCAAAGACATCATCACCGAGCAAATTTAAAACAGGAGCCAGCCCCTCACCATTTCCTTTTACGGATGGGTCTCTTTGTAAACGTTGTCGGAAGTTTGGTGCAGCAAAAATAAATCCGCTTGATTTCGGATTCATGAACGGAACCTGTTCTCCCAAACCGGAAGGTCAGGCTGCTTTTGTCGAAATCCATCACGTTGTCATATATAATTTTACCGTCATTCATAAAAACGGTATCCATTCGATTGCTCAACCGTTGTCTTTCCCCGGGGAAGTCCCAATTGTCATCAATGAAATTGATCATCCAGAGGTCTTTGGTATTAATTTGTAACCCGTCGGTAAAACCGGTTTTCTGGCTGTTGAGATAGGAAAGGGGATATTCCACGATTCTCCCATCCACTATAAAAGAAGTGGAATAACGTTTGCCTTCATCCGGGGATGGAGTGGGTTTCATTTTCTGGTATGCAGCCGGCAATTTGTCACAGCAAAAATAGATACGTGCCACTTTTGACTCGTGAACTGCCCCACCCTGGAAAAACTCGAACATCTGCCGCCTGCTGCTGAAATCAACAATCTTGACATTCAAAATATGTCCATTCCGTAAGAAAATAGTATCCGTATTACCGGATAATCGATCCCGTTCACCGGCAAAATCCCACTGCGAATTTTCAAAATTGATCATCCAGACCCGGCTGCGATGAACTTTCGGGTTATCCCGGAACTCCACATAACCGGTGCGGCTGCTCATATCAATAATCGTATCGGAAATACTGTTCCCGTCTTTCAAAAAAGTAACCGAGCGAATGGCCATTAAATTCAGGCCCAACATCACAATCATCAAAACCATCAATAAACGTTTTATCTTCATGTTTACCTCCTAATTATTCTTATTACTATTGTATAAAATTAGCCCCTATAATATCGCATTTAGGAGAAGATTTCAATTTTTTTTTGTTTTTTTTTTTGCCTCCGGCGGCCAAGGGGGCTCTTTTCGAGAAAACTGCCCCCCTGGACCCCCCGCAAAAGCTTTTCATATGCGGACAAGCATTGTACCCTGTTTTTATACGGAATTTCCAATCCAGGTTCAAATCATTTTACTTTGTTTGGAAGAAAAAAACTTGCATTATTTCATAAAATGTATTACTCTTTATCCTTTGGTTTAGGTGAGTAAGGTGAGTGTGGTGAGTGAGGTAAGTGCGGAGAAAAGAGAAGCTTTCTCCTACTCACCTTACTCAACCAAAACATATGGAGGTTGTAATGAAATATAGAAAACGTAATGTGATGTTGACGGCCTTGCTGGTTGTTCTTTTGACAGGTTTTTGCCATCATTTATTTCCGTTGGCTGAGGAATCTAAACCTGTCAGTCAAAAAATCCAGCGCTGGCTGCTGTTGGGCCCGGCAGAAATACCTGCCGTTGAAAAGGACCGTTTGAAGAGTGATTCAAGCATTTTAAAGTTTAATCACCTGGATGTATCGGAATTATTGCCTGTAGAAGGCGGTAAAGTGCCCTGGAGCAGCGGCCGGGTGTTAACCTGGAAACGCCTTAAAAACCCGAATTTTAATGGAAAAAAGACCAGCGTATTCTACCTGGCGACTTACCTGGAAACCTATCGCTGGCTGCAAACCAAACTGGTGCTGGACAATAAGGACCTGAAAGTCGCTGTCTACCTGGATGGTCATTCGCTGGGAACCCAACCGGGAAAAGATAAACTAACCGCAGACCTGGATTTGACCAATGAAAAACATGTGTTGATTATAAAGGGGCTTTTAAAAGATGGAGTGAATCTTATCGTAAATGCAGCTCTGGAAACCAGCGAACCCTTCCAAAAGGATAAAATCGCCCTTTCTTTAACTCCCCTTCGCCGGCTTCAGCCGGAGCATGTATTTAATATGATCGAAGTGAACGGTATTTCTATTTCTCCGGATGGGAAGCGGACAGCGGTTTTTTTAAAGAAAACCCACAAAGGAACCGGTAAAACAGACAGGTGGCTCGAAATATTAGACACCTTCAATGGCAGAACAGTGTTCTCATCCCAAAGTCTTGGAAGTATCAGCCGTTTCAGATGGGTGGCCAGTTCCAACAAATTTTCCTATGTGGTTAGAGATAAAGAAGACACCTCTCTCTATCAATATCACCTGGACTCGCATACATGCACTCCACTGCTCAAAAACATAAAAAAATTCTCATCCTATTGGTGGGCAGCCAATGCCTCGTACCTGGTCTATTCCACCTATGATGAGGAAAAGAGCAGCAGCATTTACAAGCATGTGAAAGAAATTCGGGACCGGTCACAATTTACCGGGTATCTAAGTTCCATGTATATTTATTTTCCTTCAGGCGGTGCTGCCCATCAAATCAGTGATAAAGAGGAGGATTTCGACTCTGCCAACATCAGCCCGAACGGGAAATATATATTATTTTCAAAAAGTGAAGTGGACAACAAAAACCGACCGTATCGAAAAACCTCTTACTATTTATTCGATGTAAGCAAGATGGCACTGGAGGAAAAACCATTACTGCAAAGCAACTGGATTGATGACGTCATCTGGTCGCCGGATTCGACGAAATTACTGGTCCTGGGTGGGCCGTCTGCCTTTAACGGATTGGGGAAAAATTTAAAAGAAGATCGAATACCCAACGATTACGATACCCAGGCTTATATTTATGATTTAAAAACCAAAAAAGCAGAAGCCATTTCAAAAGATTTTGCTCCTTCCATCGAGGATGCCTCCTGGAGTTCATCATTAAATAATATCTATTTTAGTGCTACCGATAAATCGGATAAAGGGCTTTTTAAATATTCTGTCAAGAAAAAAAGCTATACCCGGTTCAATACAAAGGTAGATGTAGTATCCGAAAGCGATTTTGCTGCAAAGCGGAATACAGCGGTATATTGGGGGTGCAGTGCCAATGTTCCTCATAAATTGTACCGGTTGAGCCTGTCAAACGGCAGTGCAGCCCTGTTGAAGGATTACAACAAAAACGACTTCAAATACGTGAAGATTGGCGATGTAAAAGAATGGAATTTCAAAATGCCGGATGGCAAAGTTATCATCGGCCGCATTCATTACCCGGTGGATTTTGATGCCAACAAAAAATATCCCTGTATTACCTATTTTTATGGAGGGACCTCCCCGGTAACCCGTGATTTTGGTGGTAGGTATCCCAAGAACTGGTACACAGCTAACGGTTATATTGTTTATGTGCTTCAGCCCAGTGGTACGGTAGGATTCGGGCAGGATTTTTCAGCCGTTCATGTGAATGACTGGGGCAAGGTAACCTCAGAGGAGGTGATTTACGGGGTGAAGCAGTTGATAAAAGAACATTCATATATCGATCCCAAACGCATCGGTGCCATGGGGGCGTCGTATGGTGGGTTCCTGACCCTGTATCTTGCCACCCAAACAGATATCTTTGCCGCTTATATCTCCCATGCCGGCATCAGTGCCTTATCCAGCTACTGGGGCATCGGGGATTGGGGTTATTCCTACGGCGGTGTTGCCACTGCCGGTAGTTTTCCCTGGAACCGGAAAGACATTTATGTAGGTCACAGCCCCCTGTACATGGCGGACCGGATCACCAGCCCCCTGTTATTATTGCACGGCGAACTGGACAACAATGTACCTCCGGGAGAGAGTTATCAAATGTTTGCGGCGTTGAAGCTATTGGGAAAAGAAGTGGAATTGATTACCATCAAGGGCCAGCGGCACTGGATAATGGAATATAAAAAACGAATACATTGGTGGCGCACCATTATTGCCTGGTGGGACAAGCACTTGAAAAACCAGCCCCAACACTGGAAACATATGTATAAGAAATAATTCGTTATTTGGGTTTATAATAATCCAGGGCTTCTTTGGCTAACAGCGTGGAGGTCTCCTTATCCAACGGGATCATGGCTTCCAGGATCTTTCCCGCTTTCCTGCCGGATATTTTCCGCAAAATTAACGCGGCTAACCACCTGTCTTTGCTGTAAAGATTCCTGATCAGAACAGCCGCCTGCTCCGGGTCAATATTTTCATACGTTTCAATGACCTGGCGATTCACCACCCGGTCTTCCACCCTCTTATTGAATGCCCCTTCTCTCTCCTCCAATATTTTTAATCGCTGCAAATAATCACTGTACTTTCGGTCGAGCTCCGCTTCCCACTTTTTCAGGTTGAGTTCATACTCTTCCAACCGTTTTTTCTCCTGTTCCAACAACTGCTGCTCCCGGCGGAGCTCCGTTAATATCTTTTGAGATATATCCTGCCCTGCCTGGGCGTTGACACTGCTCTCACTAAACATAAACCAGTAAACACAAACAGCAACAGCCGTTACCATAACCGGAAGCAGCAAAAATAAACCAATATTTATCCTTTTCTTTTCCTTTTTCTTTATTAAATCCTTTATTTCTTCGCTGTCTTTTATATCTCTCATGATGTTACTCCTTTAACGTATCTCCTCCTGCTTCTCATTTTAAGGTTAAGCTTTATTGGCCAACTCTCTCATGATGATGTCCAGGTGCTTACCAGGTTCGGATGATATCTCTCCTTGTTCGCTGACGATTTGACACCCCCCACGCTCGATATGCTCATCTTTGGTAAATTTAACGGTCCCGGTGGTTTTTAACATCTTTTTCACTTCATCTTTCTTTTTTAAAATGATCTCATAATCGATGGGATTAACTTTTATTTCGTACTCTTTTGCATCCCTGATTTTATCAAAGCCCCTTTTCAGCATCCCCAATACCACTTCAGGAGTGGTCTTGATTTCGCTGGCAATGACTTTACGGACAATGGAAAACACCAGGTCCACCAACTGGTTCTCTGATTTGTTGTAAAGGATTTGTTTTAATTTGGCCAGTTCCTCCAGGGAATTGTAATAATTTTGCTGCACTTGCTTAACCCGTTGTTCAAGTTTTGCCTGGTACTCTTTTTCCAGTTGTCTTCGCATTTCTTGTTCTTTTTGTTTTATTAACAGGCTGGCTTCTGCGTCTGCTTCTTTTCCCGCTGCGTTTACCGTATCGTCTTTATGTGCATCGATAATTTTTTTTCTCCGGGCTTCCCGTTTTTTTTTCGCAATAATTAATCCGATCTCTTTCCGGGTGGGTGAAACAAAGGGCTTTAATTCCAGTTCTTCGGCTTTATCGTTGCGCACAATCTTAGATAACATATTCTTCGTCTCCGGCTTCACCGATCACAATTACGCCTTCTTCTTCCAGGTTCCTGACCACTTCAACGATTTCGCGCTGAGCTCTTTCCACTTCTCTCACGCGAGTGGGTCCCAGGTATTCCATTTCTTCTTTCAGCATATTAGCGGCCCGCCTGGACATATTCCTGAAGAACTTTGTTTTTAATTGATCATCGGCACCTTTTAACGCCAGTGCCAGGGATTTTTTATCCACCCGCTTCAGTATTTCCATGATTCCCTGGTCATCAACCAGGAGAATATCTTCAAAAACAAACATTAAATCCCTGATGGATGCGGCCAATTCCGGGTCCCTGGATTCAATCTGCTCCAGGACGTTTCGCGATGCCCGCCGATCCATCCGGTTAAACAACTCCGACACCGCTTTAGCACCTCCATACTCCTCAAGACTATATGACCGCAGGGCTGCCACTCTCTGCTCCATTACTCCAGCGATCTTCTTGATAATTTCCGGTGAAATTTTTTCGAGATTGGCCATGCGCATGACAATTTCAGCTCGCATGTCCTCAGGAAGCGCAGCGATTAATTGCGCTGCCTGGGAAGCACTAAGATGAGCTAAAATCAACGCTATAGTCTGAGGATGCTCGTTCTGGATAAACTTTGACAACTGCTGGGGATTAATGTTCTCAAGGAATGTGAAACCTGCGGACTCTTCCTGTAATTTAATCAACCGGTCGATGATCTGTCGTGCCTCTTCCGGTCCCAATGATTTGATCAGGATCTTTTTGGCGTATTCAATACCACCAATGGTCATGTATTCTTTGGCTAAAGTAAGATGGTAAAACTCTTCTACAACACTATCCGTAATCTCTGCAGGAACAGCCCCCATCAGGGAAATTTCCCGCGAAAGCTCCTGTACTTCATTTTCATCCAGCCGTTTAAATATCTCAGCGCTGAGGTCCTCTCCCAACACCATAAGCAGTACGGCAGCTTTTTGCCTGCCGGTTAGATTTTCCCTATCAATTACTAAGGCCATGATATTTTAGTCCTCTATTAAAAAACTTTTAACAAGGGCGGCAGTTTCATCTACATTCTTTTCAGCGAATCGTTTAACTTTTTCTCGTATAACACTCATTTTCCTGGTAGACCTGGGTATTTTGTATTTTTCCAGCAATTCCCTTTCAATTTCCGCTTTGTCCCTGGCTTCCTGCAGGGCAGCCATCTTTTCACTGTCCACTTGTGGTATTTCGATTTCTGCCGCTTTGGGCATCCGGGTTTGCTTCATGATTTCTTTGAACCTCCGGTACACGGGTCGAATGATTAAAAGGTATAATAAAAATAAGCCCACTCCAATTGCGGCATATTTAATAATCATATTTGTAAGATCTTGGGATTTTTGTTTTTGCAGGTAATATTCACTGATTGTTTCCGAGGAGGTATCAAAGGGGAGGTTGGCGACTTCGATGACATCTCCCCGCTGACTGTTGAATCCCACGGCCGCCTGGACGATTTTTTTGATGGCTTCAAGCTCTTCGGGGGTTCGACTCCTGGGTTCCCTGATCAATTGACCTTCGCGCACCCGGACATTTTCTGCATCGTCCACCAGTACAGCTACAGAGAGCCTCAGGATATCTCCCACCGGTCTGGTTAAACGGGTGACTTTTTTGGAAACTTCATAATTCACCGATGTTTTTTCAGACTTGGATTTCGCAGCAGCAGCTTCACCCCCCGCGGCCCCCGGAGCACCTGTGGAAGAGGTGGTTTCGCTTTTTTCAGAAACCTTGGTAACGGTGTTGGGATCAACGGTCTCTTCCGTGCTTTCCTCTTTATCAAAATTCAGTTTCAACTTCACACTGGCCCTGACTTTTCCACTGCCCACGTGGGGTTCCAGCACAGAGATAATTTCCCGGGAAAGGCTGCTTTCCAATTTTTCCCGGTAAGCCAATTGGCTCGCGGACATCCCGGTGAAGATGCCTTCCCTGCCGGCTTTGGGTGCTGAAAGGAGTTTGCCATGGCTATCGACAATGACAATGTTTTCGGGTCTTAACCCATCCACTGACTGGGCGATTAAATGAAGGATGGCCGGGATAAGGGCCCCGGTTACGCGGGCCCCAGGTCGTAAATTCAATACCACAGACGCTTTGGCATCTTCCTTCTCATCGCCAGATGTAGAACCTATGGGCATGGTAATATGGACTTTTGCCCAATTGACTCCCCTGAGCTGCGACAGGGTCCTGCCCAGCTCTCTTTCAACAGCACGAATATAATTGATGTTGTGAACCAAATCAGTGGTGGAAAGGGAACCCCCACCTTCGGGCAATCCCACGGCTGCCAACTGGATTCGTAATTCCGCGATCCGGCTCTCCGGAACCCGGACCACACTGCCGCCTGCCGAAAGTTCGTACGGTATCTTCTTCGCCTTTAATTGTTCGATAATAAGCCCAGCATCTTTAACAGATAGATTTGAAAACAAAACACCGTAATTTAACGCAGTGGCAATGCTGATGATCAATATTATACCCACTATAGCCAGTAAAATCACTGCTCCCATAAAGATTTTCTGGGATAATGAAAACCGGCTTAAATAGTTTTTTACCCGGGTTAATACATCACCTTTTGCACTGGTTTCTCCTGCCATTCTTACCTGCTTCTCACTATGTTTTTTTAAATCCTACTGCTTTCTAATTTTAAATTCCTAACATTGACCATTGACCATTGACCATTGACCATTAAAAACGTGTCCGCATTATCTTACGTATCGACTCAAGGCTCATGAGTATCTCCATTTATGCTAAGCAATTTCAGTGCCAAACACGTTAAGAGATAAGGCACTGAAAAAGGTTGACGGTTATCCATCCTGTATTTCTACAATTTTTGCCATGGGAAAATCTCCGCCGGGACAGAAAAAATGTCAGTTTTTTGACCCCATTTCAGCCCTTGACTGACAAAATTTCGAATCTGGTTTTTAGCCGCGAAGGCATTTACAATGCGGTAATAGGCGCGAAGAGATGCGAAGAGAAGAAAGAAAATGAAGTAATTGCATTTATTTATAGAAAAAGGGGGAAATAATTTAAAAAATAGCTTGAATTTGGATATAAATGTGATAAAATAATATGGACATGATATATATTGAAAAAATTCATTTTTTCATTGTTCCGGGTGATTTGAAGAGTGGACGATGGCTGCTTAAAAAAGGAGATATGAATGATTAAAGAGGCTGTGAACGATTACTTAACCGCTATTTATGAAATTTTCTCCAGCGGGGAAGCCAGGGAGGAAAGTTATTACACTGCATTGGAAGCATTTATCAAGAGAACCTGGAAAATTCTTAAAAACAAAGACCCCAAAATTATTATAATGCCCAAAAAGACCGACAAGGGAAATCCCGACCTGGTTATTCGCACCCCCGATTCCCGGTTAATCGGCTACATTGAAGCCAAAGACCCGCAAAAAGACCTGGATAGGGTAGAAAAAAGTGAACAAATCAAACGATTCATTGAAGTGTTTCCCAATTTTATTTTAACCAATTTCCTGGAATTCCGCTTTTACCGCTTTGGCAAACGGGTGAATTCGGTAGTCATCGGCTGGGAGATCTCCCTGGTTAAACTGGGAACAAAGCCGAAGCCGGTACGGGAAAACCAGGAAAAATGCCTGGAATTATTCAGCGTGTTTTTTTCGTTTGCTCTTCCCCGCAATTGGAGTGCAAAAGACCTGGCAGAGGCCCTTGCCATACGGACCCGTTTTTTCCGCGACCAGGTAGTGATGGAAGAGCTCAATCAAGCGCTGGATCACGACGAAACCGGCAGCCATATATTGGGATTCTACAATGCCTTTAAAACCTATTTAATCCACGGGCTTAGTAAAGAAGAGTTTGCCGACCTGTATTCCCAGACCCTGACCTTTGGGTTATTTACTGCCGCCACCCGGAGAAAAAAAAGGCTTAAAAGGGAAAATGCCATTCGCTATATTCCTTTAACCAGCGGTATCCTACATGATATATTTGAATTTATCTCCACGGGAAATATCCCCGGACAATTGGAGTGCAGTTTGAATGACATTGTAGAGGTTCTCAATTCCGTGGATGCCAGTAAATTGCTGAATGAATATTATTTTGACGATAAAGGAGATGATCCCATTCTTCATTTTTACGAGACCTTTTTAAGCCAATACGACCCGAAAGTGAGGGAAAAACGGGGCGTCTATTACACGCCAGAACCCGTGGTCTGGTTTATTGTGCGTTCAATCCATATTATTTTAAAGGAAAAATTAAACCGGCCGGATGGTCTGGCAGATACCGATATTAAAATCCTGGACCCGGCTGCAGGGACCTCTACGTTCCTGGCGGCAGCAGCCCAACTGGCTGTCGAGGAATACGCAGAGCACTATGGAGAAGGGGCGAAGTTGGATTTTGCGCATCACTATTTACTGAATAGCCTGTACGGTTTTGAGGAGTTAATGTCACCTTATGCAGTGGGGCATTTAAAGATGAGTTTTATCCTGGAAAAAATAGGAGTGAAATTAAAAGAGGGTGAACGGTTTAATTTCTATTTGACCAACACCCTGGAGATGGAAGATATTGAGCAGTCGAATTTGCCGGGCATGTCCACGTTATCCAGGGAATCCCGGTTGGCAGGGGCAATTAAGAAAAAAACGCCTATCATGGTGGTCCTGGGCAATCCACCTTATGCCGGTCATTCCCTGAACAGCAGTGAAACCTTTGTTACCAGAACCACCGGTACCTGGAAATCAAAACGGACAAAAGTAAAAACCTGGATTGGCGAGCAGATTGAGAATTATAAAATGGTGAACGGTAAACCGTTGGATGAGAAAAATATCAAATGGCTGCAGGATGATTATGTGAAATTTATCCGCTTTGCCCAGACTAAAATCGATGAGAATGGTGAAGGTGTGATCGGGTTTATTACCAATCATGCTTACCTGGACAACCCCACGTTTCGGGGGATGCGGCAGTCGCTGTTGAACAGCTTTGATGAAATTTATATCCTGGACCTTCACGGCAATGCCTTGAAAAAGGAAAAATGCCCGGATGGGTCAACAGATGAAAATGTGTTCGATATCCGCCAGGGGGTGGCTATTGCCCTATTTATAAAGAAAAAGGATGGTGGAAAGGAATGTCAGGTGTATCATGCCGATGCCTGGGGACTGCGGCAGGAGAAGTATGACTTGCTCTGGGATAATGATATCTCTACCTTGCAATGGAACCCAATCTCTCCCTGGTGGGAATTTTACCTGTTTACGCCGACACGTATTGGAAAAGCGGACGAGTCTCTTTATCAAAGCTTTTATAAAGTAACGGATATTTTCCCGGTGCACAGTGTGGGTATTGTAACCGCCAGGGACAGGTTAACCATACAAGAAGATGCCGACACCGTTCATAGGACTATTTCCCAGTTTTCCCATTGGGATGAAAAAAATGCACGGCTCTTTTTTACTCTGGGTGAAGACACGCGGGATTGGCGAGTAAAGCTGGCACAGAAAGATATCATCGCCAGTGGGAAGGATCGACAAAAGGTGGTTCCTATTCTTTACCGGCCGTTTGATATCCGTTACACTTATTATACCGGCAAATCCCGCGGATTTCACTGCATGCCCCGGCCGGAAGTCATGAAACACATGCTGCGAGACAATATCGCCTTGATTACGGTGCGGCAGGTGGCAGAAGGGGATTTCAATCATTGTTTTGCGGCGGACACCATCGTGGAAAGCCGTATTACTACCAGCAATAAAGGTATTGCTTATATCTTCCCGCTTTTTCTTTATCCTGAAAAAAACCAGAAGGACCTGTTTCGCCGGCCGGGTGAGCCCTCTGAAAAACTACCCAACCTCCAGCCCGGGCTCATTGAATTGTTAACCGGGAAAGCCGGGTTCTCCCCTACCCCAACGCCGGAACAGGTGTTTTATTACATTTACGCCGTGCTTTTTTCCAACCGTTACCGGGAAAAATATAAAGAAAATCTTAAAATCGATTTCCCACGTATTCCTTTTACGTCGGATTACGGGGTGTTTATAGTAATGGGCAAATTGGGAGAGCGATTGGCAGCTCTCCACCTGATGAAATCCGTGGAAATAAACGAAACCGTTTCCAGGTTTGAGAAGGCGGGCAAGAACCAGGTAAAAAAGGTCAGGTTTGCGGAACAGGAAAACAGACTATATATCAATGAAAACCAGTATTTTTCCCATATTCCCCGGGAGGTCTGGGAGTACAACATAGCCGGTTACCAGGTAATGGCTAAATGGTTAAAAATGCGCAAGGGTCAAGGACTCAGACATAATGACGTCCGTCACTTCATCAAGATTGCCCGCAGTATACAACTAACCATCCAGTACCAGGAGCAGGTTGATAAATTATACCCCCGGATCGAGGAAAATTTATTGATTTAATAAACCACAGAGAGCACAGAGGAAAAGGAGAGAAGAGAAGAACTTAAGAAAGAAGCAAAATGAAACCAATAGGGCAAAATGTAGGAAAGCGGGGTACAGTGACTGTCCGCATATGAAAAGTTTTTGCGGGGTCCAGGGGCGGTTTTTACAAAAAGAGCCCCTGGTGTCCTACTCAGTCCATAACTTCATCAGGTTGACGATCACTTCTGAGGCTTTTTGCATATCTTCAAATGCGATCCATTCTTGCCGGGAATGGAAATTGGAACCCCCGGTAAAAATGTTGGGAGTAGGCAGACCCATATACCCCAGCCGTGCACCGTCCGTGCCGCCCCTGATGATATTCTTCGCCGGTTTGAGACCGGACATTTCAACTGCTTTTACTGCTTTTTCAAGCACTTCAGTATGTTTATCCAGGACCAGTTTCATATTCCGGTAGGATTCGATCACTTTGAACTCGATTTTGGCTTTAGGGTATCTATCAGCCACTAAACCCACAATATTTTTGATAAACCCCTCTTTTTCTTTCAGGCCTTGTTCTTCAAAATCCCTGATCAGGATTTTGATAACCGCTTTTTCACTGCCGCCGGAAAAATGGTGGGGATGGATATAGCCTTCTCGTTTTTCTGTAGTCTCCGGGGACATGCGGTCTTTTGGAAACTGGTCGATAATCTCTGTCCCAATTTTGACGGCATTCACCAGTTTGTTTTTGGCATATCCGGGGTGAACATTCACACCCGTGATATGGATTTCCACGGTATCGGCGCAAAAGGTTTCATCCTCGATTTCTCCCAACTTTTCACCGTCTACTGTGTAGCCGTAATCTGCTTTAATATCTTCCACGGTGATATGCTCGGTCCCCCGCCCCACCTCTTCGTCCGGGGTAAAGAGGATACGGATATTGGGCCTGGGAGCATCAGGATGGTCGATAAGATATTTCAGGGCGCACATGATTTCGGTTATTCCTGCCTTATCATCCGCTCCCAAAAGGGTTGACCCATCCGCAGTGATAATGGTTTTTCCTATCTTTTCTTTCAAATGAGGATTATCTTCAACCTTAATCACAACCCCATTATCTTTGGAAAGTACGATATCTTTCCCATCGTAATTCTCATGAACCCGGGGATTGACATTTTCTCCGGATACATCCGGGGATGTATCCACGTGACCGATCAGGGCAATGGTAGGTACTTCTTTTGCCTGGTTTGTTTTTAGGGTGGCAAGGACATACCCCCATTTGGTGACAGTCACTTCTTCCAGGCCCATGGCTTCCAATTCTTCCTTTAGTTTATTCAGCAGGTTTAGCTGTTTATCTGTGGAAGGGAAGCTGGTGGACTCTTCACTTGACTGGGTATCGATCTTCACATAACTAAAAAAACGCTCCAACATGCCGGGAAATTCCATTTGACTGTTACTCATCGTTTTAACCTCCAGGTACAAATTTCAAATGACAAATTTCAAATTTAAGAACCAATTATAAGATATTTAGCTGGAAAAGGCAAAAGAAAAAAAGGAAAAAGGTGCCCGGCAAGAACACCAATTAATCAATTCACGCAAAATTGCTTATTTTATCATGTCAGGAGTCAATTTACTGATACAAAATTGAATTTTGCATCTAGCAAAATTCCATTTGAATGAAGCAAAATTGTATTTTGCATCACTGCAATGCCAATGTAATGCTAGCAAACTTAATTTTGCACCTAGCAAACTTACATTTGAAAGAAGCAAAATTGTATTTTGTATCATTACACTGCCGTTTGCATGATGCAAACTTATATTTTGCATCATGTCATCAACCGTTCTCCTGATGCAAAACCCTATTTTGTATCATTCCACCCCTCTTTGCGCCTTGCACCCTGCCCCCTGCCCCCTGCACAATGCTGTTGATTTAAAGAAACGGCTTAAATTCGAAGCACGAAATTCGAAATTCGAAACAAATCCAAATGACCAAAATTCAAATGACCAAAACGAAAAGAATTTAAAAGCATTGTATCATGCTGTTTTTGTTTTGGATTTTGAACATTTGAATTTTGAATTTGTTTCGGATTTCGATATTCGATTTTCGGATTTTCTTAAGCCAACAGCATTGTGCTCCCTGCTTTGTTCTTGTTCGAATGTTGCAAATCAGCAGCACGTCTGCTAAATATTTTTCATATCTTTATAAAGAATTAACATGACCTGTCTCATTGTTCTTAACGAGAACATAATGTTCTTATTTGTGTACATATCATACGAACACCGTTTACGGGTAGTGAAAAATAAGGACATCTCTAATGTGCAAATATCGTTAATAAAAAATTTAAAAAAAAAATGAAAAAAAGTTAAACCTTTTCCCGAATTTTATCGTATAAAAGTTTTTCAGGCGGTGTTACCTTAGGCATCGCCTGGAAAGAAAAAATTAAATAACAGGAGGTTAAAATGAATTGGGATAGAGCTACTTATCCTGAAAAAATTGATGGTACTGAGGTTATGATTGAAGGTCTTGGATTGTACAAGGTACAACTTGAAACATTTGGAGTTAGCGAGGAAAAGATAAACCTCTTTATTGCCCAGAAGGACAAAACCATAAAAAAGAATGCGATACAGGAACAATTCAAAGCCGCGCTCAAAGAAGCAACGGCTGACCTGGAAGCTGAATTGGAAATATTGGGTGATATGTTTAAAGAGTTCAAGAAAATCATTAAGTTCAAGATGCCTCAGGAAACCTGGAAGGCTTGCGGCATCCAGGACAAAAAGTAATCCTTAAAACGTAAGAGTGTTTTAGACCTCCCTGTCATAACCTCAAAAAGTGCCGGCCGCCCGGGCAGTTCCGGTTTTGGGGCTGCCCGGGGCGGCCCCACCCATTATCTTCCTTTACTGTTATTCCTTTTTTGGCCTCCTGTTTTGACATTTTGACGCACCGTCACCCTTTTTTTGTCACCCTTTTTTTTGTCAAAAATTGACAGGCTGTCCGAGAATAGCAAAAATAATCGAAATGCGGGATAAGGGCGAATACAAGATTCGCCCCTGCAAAGGGTTTCCGGGCGGAGGTAGGGGTGAACCTTGTGTTCACCCGGAATTCTCGGACAGCCTGTTGAGACGCGACCGCCTTAACCCTTAACTCAATTTGAAAAAACGAATTACTTTGTTTATAATTAGATTATAATGAAACAAATAATGGGAATAATTAACGAAAGTTTCTTCGAGAAACGAATCGGAAAAATTGACGGCAGTGTATTCGAGAAAATATTTAAAACACCAGCACATGTAAAAGATTTCCTAAAACAACTACTCCCAAAAGATATCCAAAAACAACTGGACTTTTTAACAATCAACACCAATCGCATCCATAAGGTTTCAGAGGAATTCAAAGAAGGTGATGTGGATATTCTTCTTAAAACATTATTGGTCATCCAAAAAATGAAAATTAACCGAAACGATTTCTATTTAATCATTAAAAAAAAGAGCGAAGGGGAAATGAAAATATTAGTGCAAACAATTACAGTTTAGCTCTGTTTTGCCCATTTTGCGCAGGGGAAGGGGGAAGAAAAAAACCTTCGTGCTTTTTACCGCATTGTAAATGCCTTTGATAATTCAAAAGGCGTCCTGCGGACAATATTTTAAACGCCTTCGGCGATTAGGGGTAAAGCGGTAAAGGGGAAAGCCGTAAAACTAAAATAACCTGGCAAGACGAAAGCCGCAGTCGGAGAAGCGAACGGGCGGGTGGAGGGCGTAGCGGTACGCCGAGCGGCAGGCCCACCGGGCGTAGATCCAGCCGCCGCCCCGCATCACCCGGTCGGAGCCGTCCGCAGGCCCCCGGGGGTTCCTGTCCGGGCTTTTTCTATAATAATCATCTGCATACCAATCCGCGCACCACTCCCAGGCATTTCCCGCCATATCCAGGCACCCGTAGGGGCTGGCACCCAATGGGAATATTCCCACCGGGCTGGTACGCCTCAACCCGATATCACGCCAATTGCACCGGTTTTCCTTTTTTTCCCACGTATTGCCCCATGGGTATAAAAAGCCGCCGCTGCCGCGAGCGGCTTTTTCCCATTGGGCCTCCGTGGGAAGGCAATACGAATTTCCTGTTTTCCGGCTCAACCACGTTGCATATGCAGACGCTTCATACCAGCCAACCCCCACCACCGGGAAATTGAGACCATTCCATTTTCTATCATGCCAATATTTTGGTCCGGAGATGTTCTCTTCCATTCGCCACTGCCAGCCCTCCGTGGTCCAGAGTTCTTGATTATCATAGCCATTGTCATCCACAAATGCTTTAAATTCGTGATTGGTAACCGGGTACTTGCCGATTTCAAAGACATCGAGATATACTTTTCCAACCGGTTTTTCTCTGTCATCTTCATTTGAACCCCTGATGAACTCACCGGCCGGGATTTCGATCATCGGCGGTTCCTGGATATTTATGCGTGGGTCGCCAAGATTTCCGAGGATTTCTCCGGCATTGAACCGGTCTTGAAGCTCTGCATCCGCTTGAATAATGGCCAGCAGCCTGTCATTTGCTTTTTGAACCACTGCCTCTTCCCGTTTGGAAGCCTGGAAATCCCTGAGCGCCTCCGCACTCAGCAATTGAATACGAAGCGGTGCTTTACTGTCCAGCAACTTATGAACCATATCATTGCTGCGCTTCTTCATGGTCAGGTTCATGAGACCGGCATACAGCAGGATAGTTTCCTTCCACCAGGGGTCTTCCAGGTATTTCTTGTAATCGATATCGCTGTCCAGCATATGATTGGCTGCCAGGAATTCTTGAAAAGACAGGTGGGCAAACTCGATGTCTCCGCTGCCCATCCGGTTTAACAGGCCGCACATGGGTTCGATGTCATTAAATAATTCCTCCAGCCGCTTTTTGTAATCCGGCGTCGGTTCATTATGATCCCGGGGATAGGTTTGTTTTAAAAATTCCGCTGCCTCGCCGGCATCGATACTCCTGGTATTTTGTTCATGCATGGCAAAGGCCAGGAGCATGAGGAATTCGCGGACCCGGTTCACCTTTTCCCTGTCCTTTGGGTCGTGGAACCGGCGGTAGAGCAGGTTGCCCACGATGCGGTCATAAAGGTCGGCCCGCTGGTCCGGGATGCGTTTGCCCCCTACCAGGTAAAAAATACACAGCGCGGTCAACAGCAGCGGGTTTTCCGTAAATATCACCGCATGCTCATGCTGTCGGATATCCGTAATCATATCCGCAGCATTGCTTTCCCCAACACCAGTGGCCTGTCCGGAGACCGCCCGGAACCACCGGCCGATAAAATCATGGCTCCTTTTCTCGTCCAGGGGTTCGATATCCCGGACATATTTTCCAAAACATAACATGCCCCTCCCCTCGATACCATGGGGCCTGCCGGTAATTAAAAAGCGGTTGTTCTTATGTTGAAATTGAAACCCATGTACCAGGTCCACCAGGTCGTCACGGATTGCTTCCGGCACTTCGTCCAACCCATCCAGCAGCAGCAGCGCCCTGCCCTGCGACAGGTATGCATTAACAGTGTCCATGGGCAGGGGATACCGGTTTTTCTCAAAACATTCCTCTAAAAGCAATTCAAAGGTTACATGGGTTGGGTCCTCCTTCACTTTGCTTTCATAGATAGGCCACAGGTCTTTTAAAAATACCATCACCGGTAAATATTCCCGGAGTGTCTCCGGCCCGGGACCATGGGTAATACTGTAAGCCAGGTGTTTGATCAGGGTGGTTTTACCCATACCCGCCTTTCCTCTCAGTAGTAAGCAATCGACTCGCCCCATCAACTCCTCGATATCGATGGTCGCCGGTTCTTCGGGTTCGCCACCGTCTTCTTTATCTCCCCTTTTCATATCCTTTTCATCTCTGGGTTTATGAAATGGATTGGCGGTTTCCAGGGGAATGTAGACCGCCGGAAGGCTGATTAAAACCACCTCCCCTCTGCGGGCCAGGTGGTCCATGGGCAGGACCGAATGAAACTCATCCAGCCAATTCCTGTACTCTTCCGGGATCACCAGTGAAACCGCATCATCCGGTTTTCTTTCTTGTACGGATTCCACGGCTTCGATCATAAAGTAAGACCTTCCCCCCTGGCTGCGCCAGCGCTCCCGGTGCGGTACGAACTCGTTCCGCTGTTCCTCCCATTTGTAAGGCCATACCTTTACCCTTATACCTTTCTTAATATATTGGACATCTATAAATTGGAAACCGATAAATCCTTCTTTATCACCGGTATAGGAGGCATTGGCCCCCAGGCAAATGCATTGGTCAGACGGGTCTTTAAACACCAGGGCATTGTCCGAATGGGTGTGACCGTGAAGCATAAGCTGGCATTGCCGGAACATCTCCACACGTGTATTACCAGTCTCAAAGTCTTTGAGCCAGTTCACCGGCGGGTGATGCATCAACACAATGCGGTTGGGGATGTTCTTTGATTTATCCAGCGCATCCAACAACTGCCGGTAACCCAGGGCAATATTAAAACGGTCGTTATTGCTTTCCGATGCCCAGGCACTGTTAAGCCCCAGGAAAGAAATATTTTTATCATCGATCTCCTTTACCCAGAAATAATCCTCTTCATCTTTATAAAAGGATGGGTTTATCTTCCGGGCAAAGGCCAGGAAGGCCTTGAACTTCATATTTACAAAATACTTTATATTATCTTTCTCAAAAAGAAATTCATCTGTTTTGTTTTCATTGACCATTCGATAAAGAGAAAATAATTTCCTTATCCTTTCACGGTCTACATCGTGGTTGCCCGGAACCAGCAGGAATTCGGTTTTTTTTGGTAATACACCTTTTAATCGATCAAAAAAATCCGCTGCTTCTTCGTATTCTTGTTCTTTCCCGGAAAAGGCAATATCACCGGTCACCGCCACCACATCCGGGCTGCCGTTTTTCTGCGAATGGTTTTTTACTGAGTCGATCAGCCGCTGTTGAACAGTCTGGCTAAAGGTTTTATTATCTTCCTTTTCTTTCTTTTTAAAATGGATATCCGACAGGTGAAGGATGGTTATTTCGCTCATATTCACACCTACCCCTTTTTATATAAAGTTATTTAATACCACAAACCGCAAAAAATATCAAGCCCGATTCCAGTGAATTTTTGCCTCCGGCGGCCAGGGGGGCTTTTTTGAAAAACCCCACTATGTGGGGTAGCATTTGCAGTGCAAGGACGGCGTACGAGGCTCCAAACGACGTATCGTCTTCATGGATATTCCTCAACACCGCACTGTAAGTGCCCCTTGACCCCCCAACAAACTTTTTATAAGGGGAAAGAGGGAAAAGGAAAAGGCACAGGCAAAAAAAACGTTTCCCTTCTGGATTTGTTTTATGTCAATGAAAGAACTGTTCTGATTCCCTTTTCAACCTTTTTAAGATATCTGGAACTGAGGGACCCAACCAACTCTATTAATATTTCTTTATTAATAGTCAATATCTGGGAGACATTTATTACAGAATCTTTTTCCAGGCCTGACTCTTCTTTTTTTAAAAAAACATTTCCAGGAGCTTTGGACAATTTTAGATTACTTGTAACAACAACCACAATAACAGTATTAATTCTGCTTCTGTTGAATGCATTGGATTGAATAACCAGGACAGGTCTTCTATATCCGGGCTCCGATCCTGTCGGTAAACCCAGGTCTGCCCACCAAATTGATCCCCGCTTTATCACCATTCCTCGTTTTCCAATACACTTTTTTGAGCTCTATATAAACCTTCATCTATTTTAGAACTATTATCGTTATCTTCATAAACTGCGTTCAATTGCCGGGTGATGTCCTCTGAATTGAAGTCGCCAATATATTCCTTTATTGCCCTGGAGTAAAATTCACTTCGAGAAATGTTCAATCGTTTGGCAATCTTTTCTGCCAGATCAAATATGTCATCCGGTATGTATATTGCTGTTTTCATACGTAGAGTATAACAAATGTATTACCTATAGTCAAATAAATTTTGAGAAAATGTAAGAAAAAATCGCCAAACAAAAAATAATCTTTGCTTTTTCCAGGGCATCATGTACCTGGTTCGAAAGAAGACAGGCAAAAAAATACTTTTAACTTGACATTTAGACCCTAAAATTATAGAATTCTACCGTGAGCGAAGAAGAGATAACAAAAGCAAGGCAAACTGATTTTCGTTTGTGCCACCAGTGCAACAGGCTTTACACAGGTATGACCACCTGTCCTTCCTGTTCATCTAATTTGAAATTAGTGGACCATACGTTCTTTTTAGACAAAATCTTAGGAAAATACACCATTGAGAAAACTATCGGTGTTGGTGGGATGGGGGTGGTTTTTCAAGGTCTTCATCTGACCCTCGATAAAAAGGTAGCCATAAAAGTTTTTATGCCCCATTTTGAGGAAGAGGCCTTTGAGAAACGTTTCCTGAGGGAAGCTCGTATTTTAGCCGGTTTGAAACATCCCAACATTATCGAAGTCTATGATTTCGACATTTCGGAATGGGGAACACCATACTATGTAATGGAATACCTGGAAGGAAATACCTTGCGCGATGTCATAAATAAATACCCCGAAGGTCTACCTATTCCCCTGCTTTGTAACTACCTGGAACCGATTACCCGGGGGTTGAGTTATGCTCATGAAAAAGGAATTGTTCACCGTGATCTAAAGCCGGAGAATATATTTATCGAAGAAATTCAAGGAAGAGAAGTTCTAAAAATACTGGATTTCGGTATTGCCAAAGTACAGAAGGAAGACCAGGAAAGCGGCCATTTAACAGCCACAGATACCGTCATGGGGACGCCCTATTACCTTGCCCCGGAACAACTTACCAATAAAAATATCGGGCCTCATACGGACCAGTATGCCCTGGCCCTTATCATTGCTGAAATGCTTTCCGGCAAAGCGGTTCGCAGAGAAAAAAGCATCGGAGAGATTCTTTATGAAGTGCATGACCCCATTCAGCTCGATGATCCGTTATTTAATAAAATTCCCGGGGAAATTAAAGAAGCCATAACCAAAGCCTCAATGCCGGAACCGGAAGAACGGTTCCCGGATATCGATTCCTTTGGTAGAACGACGTTAAACGCCCTTAATGAACCAACATTGAAAAGTATCTCTCCCACCATTGTGTTGGAAGAGCCAGAACAAAAAGCCCCTATCCCTGTTAAAGAGGAAGAGCCGGCCCAGGCAAAGATAAAAGCAAAGGCCCCCTTAATCATTGGCGCCGGCCTGATATTGGTGATTTTAATCGTTTTTTTCATCGTGGTACCTTTTGGCAGAAAAGGCCCCCCTAAAACGTTTGAATTTGATCCGGAACGCATTGGCCAACAAGACGTAATTAACGATTTTATTACACTAAAACAAACCATTGCCTCTCCCCAGGATGTCCTCTCCATTTTAACTTTTCAGGGCGATACCCTTGTCCTTGAAAGTCGGGGTAGGATTTATCTTATGGACATCAAATCAGGCGATTCCCCTACCCCGAATCCTTTGCAGGAAAAAATCTTAATGGGACTGCCAAATGGAAGTGTCGTGTATATCGATGAATACACCATCACTTCCCATGATTTTATTAGCAGAGACCAGCGTGTTATCGTGCGAAATCCTCCGGCTGGAGAGACCTTTAAAATGTCGGAATCCGGTAAATACCTGTCCGTAAAAAAAGGTGCTGTTCTTACACTCTTTCGGATAGATAATCAAAAGCTCCAGGAAATCGTCTCTACCCCTATATTCAAAGGAGGCGTCGGTTTTGCCATGGGAATAAGCAACAAGTATCTGGCCTTCACCAGTAAAGGAAGAATTTACGCCTATTTACTGGAGAGCGGTGAGGAGATTCTTAATCAACCCTTTGGAGAACCCGGCGCCGGGACCATTGCCATCCAGGATACCGCGGATCTCATGGCAGTGGCAGGGAGAAACAATAACGTTTATTTGTACCATTTAAATGATCCCACCAAAGCCCAAATCACCCTGGACAAGGGAAAATGCCTGACACTTGGTTTTTTCCCCCGTTTCCCTGTTCTTATTATTGCCAAAGAAGGAGAACTCCTCTTCCTGGGACTCCCCGGCGGTGCCAAAGCGCTTTATAAAGACCCTGGTTTAAACGTCAGTGATATTGTCGTAACCACTCACGGCTTAATCGCCCTGGATAAAAAAGCAGGCATGATCACTGTATTTTCCTATGACAAATCAAGACTGGATTAAGTTCACAATCTTCAACTCTTCTTTTTTTTCATCTCCTTGGCTTTCTTTTTCAACTCTTTTTCCTTTTCTTTCAACGTTTTGATTCTCTCCTTGATATCAGAAATCTTAAACTGGGCTGCTCTTTTGTATAGGAATTTTGCCTTTTTAAAATCAAAATTTTCCATGTATCGTTCACTCAAATTCAGTAACCCCACCAGTATTTCACGTTTTTCTTGAAGAACTGAGATCGAATTAATGGCCATATTTAGTTTTTGGGTATCCTTCCGGCCCATCAATTCTTTAATATGTTTCAATTTGGAGCATACCTTCAGGTGGGTACTTATTTCCGCTGTATCCCCAAAGCTCTGTGCTTTTTTGTAGAGGGCTTCGGCATTATCGAAATCAGCGATTTTAAACTGATCATCTCCGGATTTAAGATATTTCGTATACAGGTTGGACTGCATCTGCCTCATTAACTCATTATACTGGTTGTTATTGGTGATAAAGGTAATTTTAGACAAGATTTCCCATCCCTTTTCATCGTTTGACTGCAAATATTCTCTGCTGATATAATTTAAGAAATCTTTGATAAATCGATTTAGTTTTCGTTCCAGTAAGTCAGCAGTGATAAATTTGGCTTCACCCGGGCTGCATGTTTCCAGGACTTTAACAATTCCGGCCAGGGCCTTGCCCTCTTCCGGTAATATTTTATAGGCTTCTACATATTTATCAAGGGCATCCTGGAATAAGTCTTTTTTATAGTAATCTTCTGCATGAAAGATCAGTTCATCCCTCTTCACTTGGGCTTCTATCTCTTTTTGTTTTTTCTCAGATTCAAATTTTTTCGACAGCAGTTCCCTTCTTTTATCGATGTACTCGCTATTATCAGGCGCCAGTTTACTTATTTCTATGTAACGGTTAATGGCCTCATCATATTTGCCTAATGCAGCAAAATCTTCAGCTTCTTTTTTTAATTCTCTAATCCTTTCTTTCCTTAATTTCACTTCTCTTTGGACTTTGATTTGAGCCTTTTTAGACCCCAGTTTTTCCTTTAAATCCGTCAATTGCTTCCTGGTTTCATCATCCATGTCCAGTCGCTCCATTTTTTCTATGATATAAGAGGCTTTATATAAATTGTTTTCATCCAGGGACTGTTGGATCGAAGTCAGCAGCTTCTCGAAATTGCTGTTATCCAGGTCGTTTTGAATGTCTTTTACAATTATCCACGTATCCAGCTTGTTTTTCATTTCTTGGTTTTCAGCAAATCGCTTCATTTTTTGTGCCAGGATTGAAAGTTTTTCCAAATGATTCTCCTCCAGTAATTTATTACAATAGTTTGTTAATGATCCCATTATTTGGGTGGGGCTGACTTCATATTCCCTGGTTTTTTTGTAGAGATTTTCATTGTTTTCCCACACGTCCAGAATTTTCTCTGCTGCGATGTAGTCATCTTCTTTCAATATCAGGAAAGCATGGATATAGTATTCGTATGCACTTAGATCCTCCTGGTTTTTATAATCCAGGTCACCCTGTTGTATGTAGTATTTACCCCTGGCCCTGGGCATTCTTAACCTTGCCCCCGGGTCATCCGGGTCTTTTTCCAATACTTTTTCGTAATACTCTATAGCCAGGTCGTATCTCAGGCGATTTTCAGCCTCCTCTCCCTTTTCCAGGTACCATCTTGAGGTTTTGCCTACTTCTATGACTAGTTCTGGCCCTTCCCCGGTTTTCTTTTTGCTTTCCTCGGGTGAGGCTAAATGTTTAATAAATTGAGCCCACGACGCATCTTTATCAGAGAATCCTTCCATCCACTGAACAACCCTGGCGAAACAGAACCGATGAAAAACCTTGCTTACTTTAAATCGGGCAATCTTCTCATGGGTCCACGTTTTATCTTTTGCCGAATAGGTCTTCTTCATTAAATATCCCTCTACCCCCAGTGTAACACCACTGGAAGCCCCGATCTCCAATCTCCAGATATCACCTTGTTTTTCTATTCTCGCTTCTGTCCCCAATTCCTCAGGAAAAAGAGGTTTAAATAAAAGTATAAGTACTGCCGTGGTAATAATAGTAAAAGCTCTCATTTCCCTAACCTCCGAATATGTTTGAAAGTAAATTATAGCACACAAATAAAATTAATTAAATAGAGGGAGTAAAAACGCAGTAATTCTAATTTTGTCCATTAAAGTGCGGGCAAACACAAGGTTTGCCCCTACAAAAGCATAAAAAGGGGCATCAAATGTAGGGGTTCGGCCTGCATTTCGTGTTCACCCAGGCAATTCGGAAAAATTAGAATTGCTGATTTTCTTTATCTTTGTATTTGCTTTTCATGCATTTTGGGTTATAATTTTAGCTGACAGGTTCACCTGGACGTTTAGGAGACAATTCTATGAATTTAAATGCAGCAGTAATGGGCCTTCAATGGGGTGACGAAGGTAAAGGTAAAGTCATCGATTACCTGGCTCATGAGTTTAACGTGGTGGTAAGATACCAGGGCGGCCATAATGCCGGACATACCATATACTACCAGGGGAAAAAAATTGTACTCCACCTCCTTCCCGCAGGTATCTTCTCAGAGAATACCATATCCGTTATCGGCAATGGTGTCGTGGTAAATCCCCTTCAACTGTTAAAGGAGTTCGAAGAAGTAAAAGCCAACGGCGTGATCCTTAGAAACCTGGAGCTGAGCATTCACGCTCCCCTTATCCTGCCGGTGCATCAAGAGCTGGATATCATATTTGAAAATTCACGGTACGTCAAAATCGGCACCACCCGGCGCGGCATCGGCCCGGCATACGAAGACTTAACCGGTCGACGAGCGATCTTCGTAAGAGACCTATTCGACAAAGATCAATTTTATAAAAAAGCCAAACCATTAAACGACTATTACAACCAGCGCATTCGTACCAGCACCAACGGTGGAAAAGAGATTCCCATTGAAAGCTATATCGACGACTACATCAACGCCGGGCAAGTCTTAAAATACTTTGCGCGAAATACGGTCTATACGCTAAACCGATATTTCCGTGAAGGGAAGCGGATTTTGTTCGAAGGGGCACAGGGCGCCCTACTGGACATCCATTTCGGCACCTACCCGTTTGTGACCTCTTCAAACCCCACCATCGGCGGTATCTGCACCGGGACCGGGTTGTCCCATAAAGCCCTGGGAAAAACCATAGGCATTGCCAAGGCCTATACCACCCGGGTGGGGGGCGGTCCGTTTCCCTCTGAACTCTTCAGTGATGAAGCTGATTTCTTGAGAGAAAAAGGCAACGAATACGGCGCCACTACAGGAAGACCCCGACGTGTCGGCTGGCTGGACCTGGTAGCTTTAAAGTACGCCATTATGATCAATGGGATCGACGAGGTTTTTATTACAAAACTGGACGTATTGGATGAATTTGATGAGATAAACGTCGTGACTGCCTATGAAACTAGCAATGGAGAAAAAAATCAAATCTTCGACCCGGCCATCGACTACCTGGAACAGGTGAAACCAGCACTGCACCCCTTTAAAGGATGGAAAAAAAATATAAGCGACATAAACAATTATAATGACCTCCCCCGGGAAGCCCGCGATTACATCAATTTTATCGAAGAATATACCGGGGTACCGCTTCAATATATCTCTGTAGGTTCGGAACGCCACCAGACCATCAGACGATAGTGAACATATTTCATGGCCGATATTTATAAGCGTGGATAAAGAGATGTTTGGGGATATTCCCATTATTATTTATTTGCGGTGGGGGCTTACTCTGGTGGGGTTTAATAATAACGTTCCCACTTTATCAGAAAACCCAGAGTTGAAAAAATGTTAAAAAAGTCTTATAATATAATCTCTATAGGAAGGTTGAGGTTAAGGCTGAGGTTGAGGAGAATATTTTCTTCCTTAACCTTAACCTTAACCTTAACCTTAACCTGAGTTCAGCCGAGCTTTTTTTGAGGTTTTGATCCGGCTCGGCTGGTTTACGGATGTATTAGATGTATACCAGAGAACAAATCATTGAAGAAATTAAGCGTATCGCAAAAGAAATAGGTGCCAAATCTCTGAAAGAAGAAGAGTTTGAACGCCATTCAACCATTCCCATAAGTACAGTAAAATTCCACATCGGTTCCTGGAACCGGGCACTTAAAGACGCTGGTTTACAGGTACCGGGTAAATCAATAGATAAGACCGGCAAAAGGGAACCTAAACATGACGATGAATTGCTCCTGGATTTGCTTCGACTGAATGAGGATTCCGGTGAAGTACCAACCCTGGCTCTCATTCAAGAAAAAGGCAAATACAGCGACCGTCATTATCGAGATAGATGGAAAAGTATCGCCGAGGCATTTGCCCTGGCTCAAGAAAAATTCCCCAAAAAACCAAAAAAAGCCGAAATCCCAATCTCCCCGGAAATCAACCTGGATATTATTCATAAAGAAAGGGATTTATTGGTTGAAAAAGAAAAAACAACATCTGAACGGCAAGTTCCAGAAGAACCTCAACCAGAACCACAGCTGGAGACCGCTGTGGACGTGGGTGTGGGGATGGATATGGATGTGAATGGAGAAGCAATGAAAATGAATACAAATACAAAAATAAAATTTATCCCTCAAACCATTAAACCGAAAAAAACCATAAAGAAACGCCGTTTACTGGGAGAAGCCCTTGATTTTCGCGGTTTGCGCTTTGCCCCCACCAATAAAGAGGGGGTTATTTATCTATTTGGCATGATCAGCCATGAACTGGGTTTTATCATTGAAGCCTTCAGGGAAGAATTCCCCAGCGCAGAAGGAAAACGATGTTTGGGCATAGAGGGCCCTGACATCACCGATCAACAAACCTGGGAACAGGTTAAAATTGAATTTGAATACAAAAGCTCTGATTTCCAGGCTCACGGCTTTGGTGCCGATCAATGCGATATCATTGTCTGCTGGTTTCATGATTGGGATGACTGCCCGGTAGAAGTACTGGAGTTAAAATCCACCATTCACATTCTGAAAGAAAGTTAGGAGTGGATGATTTCTGAAATTGTCCGGGAAAGTTCCACCATGGAAAAGGGTTTCTGGATAAACGCATTTATACCCAGCTTAAGGGCATCCCTTACCCGTTGATCCTCTCTGAACCCGGAGGTCAGCAGCGCCTTTACCCCGGGGTGTATTTTTTTTATCTCAATATATGCCTCTTTCCCGGACATGTTGGGCATAACCATATCCAGTAAAACAACCGCTATCTCATGACATTTCTCCCTAAACATATTTACCCCTTCCTTGCCGTCTTTTGCAGTGATGACTTCATACCCACAGTTTTCCAGTATTTCTTTTGTGCTTTGCAGGAGGCCCTCCTCATCATCCACCACCAGGATCAAACCAGACCCTTTGATTGGTTTACCTTCTCGTTTTATCAGGGGCGAAATAAATTCTTGCTGCTCCGGCTGCAGTTGCGGTAAAAACACATTGAAGATTGAGCCTTCTTTGGGCTGGGAATACACGTCGATAAATCCTTTATGCTGCTGGATGATATTGTAAACCATGGCCAGTCCCAGGCCGGTTCCTTTACTTTTTGTTTTCGTGGTAAAGAAGGGGTCAAATATTTTTGCCAGGCTCTTTGTTTCCATACCTACGCCAGTGTCTTCTACCTTTAGATGCCAGTATTTTTTATTAACCGCTGCCGGATGTGTGGAACAGAAACGGCGGTCCGGGAAAAAATCCATTACGGAAACCGTAAGGGTTCCGCCCTGGGGTTCACTTTTTTTTCGCATCAGGGTCATGGCATGAGATGCATTGACACAGAGATTTAACAATACTTGCTCAATTTGGGTGGCATCTGCCCATACCATGGCCTGATCATAATAGTAATGAGGAATTATTTTAATACTTTTATCAAAGGTATTTTCACATATTTTCAAAACATGTTTCAGGGAATGATTTAGATTCACGGCCGCCAATGAAGGTTCTGTTTTCCGCGATAACGTGAGCAGTTGTCTCACCAGGTCGACGGCGCGGTCGGTTCCTTTCTCAATAATATTGAGACGATTTTTTATTTCATCAAGATCGATATATTTCCCGTTTTCCAACATATATTTGATCAATGACGTGGTGCCAACGATTCCCCCCAGCACATTGTTAAAATCATGAGCCAATCCGCCCGCCAGGTTCCCCACCGTCTCCATTTTCTGTGCCTGGATCAACTGCCGGTCTTTCCATTCCAGGTCAGTCACATCTTCCAACCGGATCACGATGCCTTCGACTTCCTCCACCTCATCTACCTCCATCTTGCCAGCGGGACCGCTTTTGTAATTAAAATTGCTATTGGTCACCAGGGGACTCATCAAGATATCCAGGTACACTTTATCCCTGTCTTTACTTTTATTTTGGTTTTTATTTTGCCGAAGTTTCTCAACAGCCACGCTTTCCCTGTGGAGGTCCACGGTTTTTTGCCAGACAAATACCTCTGTTATGTGGTGCTGGTATTCCTCCAAGAAAGGAACCACTTCGAACAGTTTCCGCGATACCGCTGCCCGGGCTGGTATACCAAAATACGTTTCTGCTGCGTTATTCCATTGGGTTATGGTGCCTTCCCGGCTGACGGTGATTAACAGGGAAGGAATTGAATTGAATACACTATCCAGGAAATTCTTGGTATGCTGAAGTTCTTTTTCTGCCTTAATCATAACCGTGATATCGGTTACCATGGCAAAGGACCCTCTTTTATTTTTATTTTCATCAAAAAGGGGAGCAGCATTTATTAAGCAATGGACAGGTGTAAAATCGGGCCGCAGCATGGTAAGGCTGTAGGAACTCCGTATTCCTTCCTTGCGAATTTCCAGTTGTTTACGGAAGGTTTCCATATCCTCATGGCTAACAAAGTCAAACACATATTTCCCCACGATATCTTCCCGGGGGCGGCCCAGGATTGAACACATATCAGGGTTTACGTCCAGTATCACCTCATTATTATCCACCTCCAGCAGCCCTTCACTGGTGGTTTCCAGGAAGGTTCTCAAGCGGCGCTCACTTTTTTGCACCTGTTCTTCCGCTTCTTTGCGTTCTTTGATATTTTGCTGGAGTTTTATATTGACAGCTTCTAATTCCCTGGTTCGTTTGCGGATGGTGTGGATTCGATATTTGTAAATTCCCAAAACAAAAAACAAAATACCAACTGAGATAATCACCCGAAACCACCAAGATTGATAGAAGGGGGGGATGATCACAATTCGCATCGATGTTCCTGGTTCATTCCAGACACCATCACTATTGGTACCTTTAACCCTGAATATATAGGTTCCCGGTGCAAGGGTGCTGTAGGATGCAAAACGCCGGGTTCCCGAATACACCCATTTCCTTTCTATTCCCTCCATTTTATACGCATAGCGGTTTGCCGGGGGATACGAATAATCCAGGGCAGCAAATTCAAATGAAAACACATGATCCTTGTGGGTTAATTTAATAGATTTGGCCTCGGTGATAGCTTTTGACAGCGGCGACCCGGAAACAGGCACAACAGATTGATTTAAAATTTTAAAATCCGTAAAAATAATAGGGGGAATAAAGGGATTGTCTTTGACATGATCCGGGTGAAACAGGTTAAATCCATTAACACCACCAAAAAACATCTCTCCACTACGGCTTTTAACGTATGCACCCCTGTTAAATTCAGTGCTCTGAAGTCCATCTTTGAGCTGGTAGTTGCGACATGTCCTGTCCCGGGGATTAAATTTCGATATTCCCTGGTTGGTACTGATCCAGAGGTTACCGTGGTCATCTTCCAGTATCCCATTAATTATATCATTGGGCAAGCCATCTTGCGCTGTATAATAAGAAAATTGGTTGGTGAAGGGATGCAATTGATTGAGTCCCCCTCCTCCCGTACCAATCCACAGCACGCCGGAAGAGGATTCATATATGACCGTCACAGCGTTATTGTTCAAACCATTGGCTCCGGGGAAATCTGCGGTGTAACGGATGCAATTCCCTGTTCTGCGGTTAAATTTATTTAATCCATGGCTGGTTCCAATCCAGAAGGCACCGGACCGATCTTCATAAATGGCATTGATATTATCGCTGCTCAAACTTTTGGGGTTTTCTTCCTGGGTCCGGTAATGAATAAAAGCTTCTTTCTCCCGGTCAAATTTATTAAGCCCGCCCCCCCTGGTACCGATCCAGAACACCCCCTGCCGGTCTTCATAAATAACCAGTACAATATTATTACTTAAACTGAGGGGATTATCTGGAGTGAATAGATAAGAAGTAAATTGGCCTGTCTGTCGGTTAAATTTATTGAGTCCACCGCCCCAGGTTCCTACCCACAACACGCCAGACTGGTCTTCATATATAGAGAAGACAAAATTATTACTCAAACTGTGGGGATCATCAGGGTTATTACTGAAGCAGGTGAATGAATGGGTATGGGTGCGGGGAGCGAACCGGTTGAGCCCCTTATTGGTCCCCAGCCAGACAACTCCCCTTGAATCTTCACAAAATGAATAAACAAACTTACCTTGCAAATGGCCTGGGGATTGATGAGGATTCTCGTGATAATGGGTAAATTTTATCATATTGGCGGCGAATTTATTAAATCCCCCTCCTTCGGTCCCAATCCAGAGGATATTGGAGGAGTCCTCGTAAATAGATATAATGATATTATTACTCAAACTGTGGGGATCATCAGGGTCGCGGCGGTAATGGGTGAAGGTTCCATCCTCCGGGTTATATTTATCCAGCCCTGCTTCCGTGCCTATCAATAACTCACCGGAATGAGCCAGGTAAATGCAGCGAACCAACTCGCTGCTGATATTTTTGGGATTATAGGGGGACCGGGGGTTGTGGTTATACCGGGTAAAGGTATGTTTCTCTCCATCCAATTTATTGAGCCCTGAGTTCGTACCTACCCAGAGGTTTCCTTCCCGGTCTTCACCGATTGCGGTTACGGTATTGCCGCTTAAACTGTTGGGGTTACCGGGAATGTTTCGGTAATGAACAAAACCGTCATTTTCCGCATCAAGTCGATTAAGCCCTGCATCCCGGGTTCCAATCCACAGCACACCCGAATGATCCACATAAAGCGTGCTGATATGATTGCTGGCTAAACCGGTAGATTTGGTAATATCCTGTTGATAAGAATGGAATTGATTTCCATTGAGAGCAAGTTTATTGAGTCCGCCATCACCAGTACCAATCCATAGATTACCTTCAGGGTCCTGGCAAATTGCCAGGACCTCATTACCGGTTAAGCCGTTGGCAGTGGTATCAGCGTTTTTTTGATAACGGGTAAATGTTTCATTATCTCGATTAAATCGATTCAGTCCTTGCCTGGTTCCAATCCACAGGCGGCCCTGGCGGTCTTCATAAAGACAATGAATCCCCTCGTCGCTCAAACTGGTGGGATTGCCTGGTATCGGTCTATATATCACAAATTCGTAACCATCATACCTATTAAGCCCATCCTCTGTCCCAAACCACATCAATCCACGTTTATCCTGGATGATGCAGCGAACCGTACTCTGGGAAAGACCATCACCTATGGAAATGCGCTCAAATCTGATTTTATCCCCCAGCGAGTATGGTTCATTCCCATAAACAAATATCGACGCAGATAGGGAAAAGAGGAAAAAAAACAAAACCATCTCCAGCAGCGGAACAACTGTCCTGGCTAACACCCCTTTGAAATTCATATTGGTATTTGCACCACCACTTACATTGTTATTTTCAAGGACCATAATTCGTTATCACCTCATTTTCATATTGATCAACTCAACATTTCTCATGGTTTTGCTTTATAATATAAAAAAATTCACAAAAATGGAAGAGAAGAAAAGAGCTGCTTTGTTGGTCCTAAAACTGTCCCTCGGAAGGATTTTTCACCTGGACCAGTATATTTTACCACACTTCAAAGCAACTACAAAGGGATTTCCCTGAAAAAAATCAAAAATCTTTTAACAGGGCAGACCTATAAAAAACAATATTAAGGAACCACAGATTACACAGATTACACAGATTTTTTTATTTTTTTTCTGCGAAATCTGCGAAATCTGTGGTTTCTCTTTTAAAAATGAGGACTTTGACGAGTCCCTGTGGAATAGTGGAATATAGGTTGATTATTTATTGGTTTAATGGTAGACTTAAGCTGTTATGAAAATATTGCGAAACAGGTTGTATCATGATTGAGTTCGAGCCAGCTTATATTAAATTGCATGAAAGCGGTAAATTACAGGAGACTGCCAACCGGTTGAATGCCCTCTACGAGAGTTGTACGTTATGTGCGAGGAATTGTAAAGTCAACCGTAATCAGGGAGAAAAAGGCATTTGTAAGGCAGGTTCCCGGGTGAAGATCAGTTCTGCACATCCCCATTTTGGGGAAGAGCGGCCCCTGGTAGGCAGGAACGGGTCAGGCACCATTTTCCTCACCCACTGCAACTTGCTGTGCCTTTACTGCCAGAACTGGGATATTTCTCACGGAGGTGAAGGGGATGAAATCAGTGACCAGGAATTGGCTTCGGTAATGCTGAGGCTCCAGAATATCGGCTGCCACAACATCAATTTTGTAAGTCCCACTCACTATCTCCCCAACATTATCCAGGCCACTGTGTTTGCCGTAGAAAATGGACTGCGCGTCCCCATTGTTTACAATACCGGCACCTACGACCAATTAGAAATCGTAAAAATGCTGGATGGAATTGTGGATATATACCTGCCGGACTCCAAATATATCGACGGAACTATTGCCAAAAAATACTCCCCTGGTGCCGGCGATTACCCGGAGGTGGCAAAAGCGGCATTAAAGGAAATGCACCGCCAGGTGGGGCTGCTGCAAACCGACGAAAATAATATTGCCCTCTGGGGGTTGATGATTCGCCACCTGGTGCTGCCCAATGGTCTGGCTGGTACCGAGGAATTTGTAAAATTTGTGGCTGACGAGTTAAACCCCGGCACTTATGTTAACATTATGGCCCAGTATCGTCCCGCCTACAAAGCCCACCAATTTCCCGAGCTTTCCAGGGGTCTTACCCATACCGAGTACAACCAGGCCCTGGTATTGGCCCGGAAACACGGCCTCTACAACCTGGGCTAGTGTCACAAAGAAACCCGCATTTTCACAACTAGTTCCGACAGGATGCGGGCGATATTCCAGGCATCATCTTCGCCGCGATGATGAATCCCCTCCAGCGGAAGGTCCAATGTCTTGAGAGCTTCGGCCATCCCCACTTCCCGGGGCAATTTCCAGGCAATGGCAAACAAATTTTTTACATTAATATGGGTGGCACCAAACGGATAACTGATATTCCAGGAAAGACACTGGCGTTCAAACTGGCGCCGGTCATAATCCCCATAACTGGCCCATGCCCGGTGTTTTGTACGGTATTCTTTCTTTAATATCCGGCACGCTTCTTTAAAGGCAATTCCCTTTTCCACATCATCCTGCGTCAATGTGGTAAGCGTTGTGCAAAAATCGCTGACCGTTGATTTTTCAGGTTTTACCAGGATACTGCGTTTTTCCAGGGGTTCTGCGGTTGCCACATCAATGGGACAAATGCCGATCTCGATGATTTCGCTGTCCTGGCCCTCTGGTGGTTCGCCTTCCCAGCACGTGGCCTCGACATCCACCACAATGATTTGGTCAAGCTTTTTTGCCAATGGCTGCTCCTTTTTATATCGATATCGGTTCGTTTATTTTCAAGTTCTTATCAAAGTTATCACAATTATAATCATTTTTCAAGGCTTTGGAATTTGCCTTCCTGTTGAACTTTAAAAAAAGGACAGATCAATTTTTGCTGATTTTATTTTGAATTTTGTATATCAATGTTATATAATTAATAACACCACTTGGAGTAAATAACAATGACTCAACTTGAAGACATTCGAAAAGGCGTGAAAGCAAACGAAAAAGAGCTGGCCGAAAACTTTAAAGTAAAAGAGATAGGCATTTTTGGATCATATGTTAGAGGAGAACAGCAAGAAAAAAGCGACCTTGATATCCTGGTGGATTTCAAAGAAACCATCGGACTGTTCAAATTTGTCGCCCTGGAAAGATATTTGAGTGAGTTGCTGGGGGTCAAAGTAGACCTGGTGATGAAAAGTGCTCTCAAACCCCGCATAGGCGAACGAATCCTTAAAGAGGTAACCTATATATGAACAAAGAAGAGAAAAATGGTCGCCAATGGGAAGATTATATCGAAGATATAGCAGGCGCGTCATTTCACCAGCCAGAGTTCGACATCTTTAGAGATATCTTTGATTTTGATCCAGGAATCGGCAACTGGCTGGCCTTTGCGCAGAGGCAGTTGGCCTAAAAGACCGACGCAATTCCATTCCGGCCGCTTTTCCCTGGGAATATATTCCTTAGTTTCATCGTATTCCGGGTTAATTTTGGGCCGGGTTTTGGTTTCAAATTTGCCTGTTCCTACCATAACCGGCTGACCATTTTCATCCAGTACATCTATTTCTTCTTCATAGGTTTCCATGACCGGAATCCGGTGTTTTCCGATTACGTCCTTTCCTTTGGCATCATAGAGGTTAACCTCTTTAAAGACCGGTTCTTCGATCTCCCGTTCAATGGTATCGATGACTTCCTTTTGACAATACTTTCCTTTTACTCTAACAATTTCCGTGCGGGTTACTTTTTCTTTGACTGTTTTCTTTTCCATCTTCTGTCGTTCTTTTTTTACTTTTTCTTTTTTTGGAGCCATGATTTCTTCTTGATATTCTTCCATGATTTGATTACCAAATTCGTCTCGAAGATATTTTTTCGGCCATTCCATCGGCACCCCACCCGCAATAAGGGGATTAGCGGAAATAATACCAAAAGGGCTCTCGTCTTTCTTTGCCGGTCTTATCTTACCATCATCCAGGACAACAGAAGTACCTGGTTTAATTTCCTTTCCATGTTTAGATTCAAAATATTCTGCATAATCGATGGGTGCACCTGTCCGTGAGGCAGCCCATAACTGACCACTGGCCGTAACTATAGCTCTTGCTGTCTCATTTCCGGAAGTGGCTCCGGGTGAAAAAACAATGTCTCCATACTCTCTTAACTCCATTTTATTTTCCGTACGTCTGAACAAAATCCTGTGGTTGTAGTCAAGACTCCTTATCTGTCCGTTATCAGCGAAAAACAATTCTTTATATGCCCCTATGTGTACACTGCCCTTAAAATATGAATTACCACTACCACCCTCTACCCAGGCATCTTGCCTATCCACACCAAGATAAACTCTCTTACCTGGAGGAACACCTAAAGTCAGGTCTCTTGGCCCATCATCACTGGAATATAGCCCGGGCATATTCCAGGCAGCTCCTACTCTTAATCGTCCGGCGTTTTCTGAGTTTACATAGAAGTAATTCCCGGTAAATAAAGCATTCCCCTGCACCTGAAGCTTATAAGTTGTCGGAACTGTCCCGATGCCCACATTGCCGTTCGTATCGATTGTCAACCTGTCTCCAACACAGGCTTGATGTATAGCAAACGTATTGTTTGGGTTCGCAGATATCCACCAGCCATCACAATCGCTGCCTCCCGCTTTCATTACCCCTATTCGTGAAGCTGGATCGCCCCAGGTGTTTTCTCCACTACCCCTGGCCAATATCCATCCAGTGGTTTCCAAACTGTGTTTCAAACTTCCATTGCCGACTACTGACAGTGGATTCGTCGTCCCGATGCCCACATTGCCGGTTATCGCTAAATTCCCATTAACATTGCCGCCTGTAATCGGAAGAGCACCTACATCTGCGGCTGTTGTGCCGTGGGGATTGGTACCGTCATCTTTATTTAAGGAGCTGTGGTTAATCGGTGCACCGTCGCCACTGGAATGGTTGTGGTTGTCTCCATTGGTTACCCCTTTTGCCTTCACGGATGCATTGATTGAGTGCAATGCCAGTTCGGTAACTCGCAAATCTTCAACATTAAAATAAGACTCTCTGCCTGCACTTACCCAACTTAACTTTGCAATATCGTAATAGTGATGAAACGGCTGCTTCTCATACCCCTGACTGCCTTCATCCACCCGAACCCGCCATTCCAGCTTGTGCCTGCGGCAGGTCTCCATATCGATGTCCTGCGAATTCCCCAATCCACTGTCCTGGCCGGCCGACACTTCTTCTACCCACACATCAAGATATACCGTATCGACCCTGGACTCACCGGGAGGGGTTATTGCCGGAATACCTTCCTGCTGCGAATAAAGAATAAAATAAAGCTTATTTCCACTTTCATCATAAGGCTCATTGACCACATCAAACCCATCCACCAGACACCTGCCCGACGAAATTCTAAAGTCTAAGGTCGATGCATCTATTAAACTGATTTTAAATCCATCATCAGGGGTACCGTTGCCAATATAACATCGGCGCAGCATGACCTCTGCATGACGCCGCATATCTTCCAGTTCGTTCCAATCCCGGTCCAAGAGCGGCACCCCTTGCTGTAAGCGAATGCCTATGTATCTCTTTCCAGGATCAAAGGTGTCTTGCTTCTCATTAGAAAAATTGCCGTTTTGTTTTTCATCCGGCAGCCAATTCGATTTACTCATAATTCCTCCTTTTTGTTTTTATTTTAACCGCGAAGGGCATTTACAATGCGGTAAAAAGCGCGAAGAAACGCGAAGTTTTTTTAATTTATCGGAAATGTTAATTTTATGCAGCGGGAAAGCTCCATGTTACTGTCCTTGGTTATCTGGCCGTGGGTCACATAATTGATAAAATACAATCGGTCCGTAACAAATTTTCCAAGCTCATCTTTGTCAATTCCCAACAACCCGAACTCCCTGAAATCAAAGGTATCCTCCGAAGGTTCATGTTCCTGTATAGTGACATCTATCATGAGCCTGTGGGTAACTTCCGTAACCTCAAGGTCGTCCGCATCAAGGAATTTTACATTATCGGACTCTATCGGTTTTGCCCATATCCAGTAACTTTCACTTACATAAGGACCGGAAGCGCCGGTATTGAGCCAATTAAAATAATCCACAGCTTTCTGCTTAAATGCAGTAAACTCTTCACTGCCACTGCCTACCAAAATATATTCAATGCCTATCTTCCGATTAAATTCCTTCTTCATCAGACCGGCCAGGAACAACCCATAATCCTGGACAATGGTATTGGATTTCCAGCCGGTATCCAATACAGGTTCCTGGCACTTAATTAATACATCCCTGTATTTTCCTCTAACTCTCATTATCTCCTCCGTTTTTTGCCACCAAGACACAAAGACACAAAGGATTTTTTTTAAAAAAAAATTTCTTTCTTGGTGCCTTCGTGCCTTTGTGGCTAATTAAATATTAAATTCCTTATCTATGTCCATGTTTGGGACCCTGTATCGTGGATCATTGGTAATTCCTTTTCCCGGGTCATTGGTTCGAAATTTGTTCCAATTGACATGATCTTTATAAACACCCTGGAGACCTGGCGATTGTTCCGCGGAAACCACATGCACATGTTCGTTATATTTATCCTCTACCACACCAATATTATAAACCTCTGTTCGACAACTCTCTTCAACGATAAAAATCTCTAACCGGACAAAAACCGGCAAAAAGGAATTGAGAATTTTGTGCAACTGATCTCTTTTTATGAGAAAATCTTTGTCTTCAGGGGCAAGAAAAATAAACAAACCAATGACGTTATCAAAATACCGGCTGTTTTTGTTTGTGTCTGTCAAATAGTGCACGTCATCTTCAAAAGAACCCATCTTTGTCAGCAGGCGCCGGTCCGATGTGTCCACGGTCCCGGACATGGTCACATGCCCTGTCACCATACCACTGCCATCACAGCGTTCCATTCCGCTGGTACGAAAGACATTTTTCGTGTACTCTTTCACCCGGCATTTTTTCCCGGTGAGAAACGATGCCAGTTCCTCAAGGCCCTTGACAGTGCCCTTTTGCCGGTAAAATTCCACGGCCCGTAAAATAAATTCCCTGTTCTTTTCCCCCAATAACTCATAAAGATCCAAAGAAAACCATTGGGCCAGCCAGGGGATAAAATCCCCTGGCGCTGTTGTGGGATCAAAATAGGTGGGAATCCGGGAAATGGTTTCATCCAGGCTGTTGAATACGGTCTCAAAGATACACAAAAAACGTGCCAGCAATTCTTTTGCCGGTCCCTCTTCCCGATAAATTTCAGGTAAGTACTGCAAAAATTGAGATTTTATTTCATTTGAATGATGTGCGTCTGCCATTTTTATCCTTTCCTTATAAAGATTTACCCCTTTCGTTCTAGTTAATCACCCCTTTCGTTCTAGCCAATGACCCCGTTCGTTCTAGCCAACAACCCCCTTCGTTCTAGTCAATGACCCCTTTCGTTCTAGTTGACGACCCCTTTCGTTCTAGTCGATGACCCCTTTCGTTCTAGTTGACGACCCCCTTCGTTCTAGTCGATGACCCCTTTCGTTCTAGCTTATTACCCCCTTCGTTCTAGCTTACGACCCCTTTCGTTCTAGCCGACGACCCCCTTCGTTCTAGCTGATGACCCTCTTCGTTCTAGTCGACGACCCCTTTCGTTCTAGTTGACGACCCCATTCGTTCGAGGTTTGAGACCCTTTATTCATGGTTATCACCCCGGTCTTGGACGCGATATAATTATCTATTCTTCCCTTGCCGTAATAACATGCGAACCAGGACATACCAGGGCGTGACGAGGAATAGGAATATCCGCGTCTTGCCATTGCTCATCCTCTTTTTTCAGGTTCACACTTCCGGTTTCCACGTAGTCCACGCCTTCCACTCCATCGATTACCTCGTAAATTTCCGAAACATAAACCGTCCTGCCAAAGGGCCATCCGTTACCGTCTTTGCCGCCGCTCAACGGGTCCAGGAACGAATCCAATGCTTCTTTTACTTTTACTGCCACTGTAGATTCGAGATATTCCGGTTTGATAACCACGGATGCCTTTACACCGACAGCAATATAAAAAGGCAAAGTGACAAACAACCGGGTGGTGAGCAGCCGGTAGTGGTCCAGGTGATTAAACACCGCTTCCAGGAATTCCGAATCCTGGATTTCAGCACCAGGCACCGCAATGACCGTGACAACTCCCGGTACTTCCTGGTGCTGGTTGGGATGATACCGGGGCACGGCTTTTGCCCGTGCCACCTTAACTTCCTTTGTATTCAAAGCAAGGCGTTCATAGTCATCAGAGGTAACCGCCCTGGAAACGGCTTTCATTCCTTTCCGGGCACTTAACACAGCAGGTTCCAGGTCTTCGGCTTCCAGTATTCCCACCAGTTTTAAAAACGTTCGATAGCTTTCATCCGTGACCTTGTTCAACCGGTAAATCTGCATCTCTGTAAGCCAGGCAAAGAGCTCAATCAACGTAATGCCCGGATCATGGAGATTAAAATCGGTCCATTGAGGCGCATAGATGGGTATCCGCTTTTTGGCCTCTTCCACCAGTTGCTCAAAGGTCCTGTTGTCCAGGTTTTCTAATAATAAAGACATCAGTTATCTCCTCACTCCCTTCGTGTTTCTTCGTGCTTTTTACCGCACTGTAAGTGTCTTCGTGGCTAAAATTATCCGGTGCTTACCGGAACAAAGCGTTTGCAATTCATCGATGGCCACATCCTCTTCTTTGCCGTTAAGCGTTAAATTTGCCACATGGTCCACGCCTTCTATGGCTTCCAGCAGGGCATAAACATCAGAGATATGAAGGTCTCTGCCAAAGTCCCATCCTTTTTTTTCAGGCCCCCCATAAAGAGGATGGAGGAATTCCTTTACCTTTTTCAATATTTCGCTTTCCAGGGAAACGGCAATATCTATGGATACAGGAAAAACATCAACATCGATGCCCACTTCAACGTATTGGGGTCCTTGAACCGTGATCCTCCCGGGAGAGAGTGTGTTTAAACGGCGTTCAAGGATATGGTTCTTTACCATCTTTATCAATGGCAGCGAAGGAATAGGTTTATCACCGGTTTCATGGGGGATAACAATGATGATTAATCGATTGTTTTTTAGAACACATTTGCTTCGGGCAATGGCAGCGGAGACTTCGGACACGATGCGTTCAAAATCTTCCCGGGTGACTGCCCGGTCCCGGTGCTTGATGGAACAGGGCCCTCGTTTAAATACTGCGTCTAATTGTTCGGTATCCGCTCCTCCCCGTGCCGGTTCGGGATTAAAAATACTGTCTACATGTGGAATAGAGGTCTTCAACCGGGAAATTTCAAAAGCGCTGAGATTTCCCTTTTTTCCGCCGCCCACAAGGTAAGATACGTTTATATTGTCTCTGCCCGTAGGGGGGATCATGCCGTGGATACCATCGCCGAAGCGAACCTGCCCGGCATCCCGTTGAATCACATAATGGCGGCTCTTTGCAGATGAACCAAAGAAATCCTCTGCCGGCTCCCAGCGCACATAGATTCCTGTGGTTTTGCCGGTTTCATCTTTAACTTCCCGTATCGAATCCTCTCCATTTTTTTCCAGGACAGCTTGCTTCTCTTCCTTTGTAAGCGTACCGGTTTCATCGATCCATATTTCTTCTGAGATCACCGGCGTTCTCCTGAGGCGGAATTCCTGGCTGGCCCCGCCATCACTGGAACCCAGGATTTCACTTTTGATGCGCTCCACCTGGACTGCTGCAGTGGTGTTGAGGTGAATGCCTCTTATTTCTGGCGTTTGTTCCATCCCAGCCATGATACCCACGGCTTTAAACCAGTAAAGCTCCTCTCCAAACCGGGCTTTCTTTACAAAATCAAGGGGTACAAAAAATTCCACTCTCCCGCTTTCGCCCAGGTTTTGAGTATGGTCTTCCACTTCCAATATCTTCCACTCATCATCCCCGGAATAGTAATACCATTCGACTTTCAATGGTTTGGTTTCCCCTTCATCCTGGTTTTCCAGGGAGACGTACATACTAATAGGTCCCTTTTGCATTTTTTTATCAAATCCCAGGTAAAGGGATCGTTCCTGGTCTCCCAACGGGTAAAAAGGTACTTCTTTCAATTCTTTATATTCAAGGTTGTTAAAGGTGATACCATGTTGAGGATTTGTAGGCTCAGTGCGGTAATGGATGGTTATTTTGTTGATTATTGGTGGATCAATTGTTCCTGGCAACCATTTTTGGTTGACAGAATCATAGACCAGTTCTTTGCCGTAGTCACCATCGATGATGCGTACGCGGACCCAGTAATTTTCCTGCCCCCCAACAATCACCGGCTCAATATCTGCCGGGCATTTAAACGATACCCCTCCGCTTTGCCAAAACCTGTAATATCCGCTTTTTTCGTTTTCAGCCTTAAGTCCTTCAATCACTTTCCAGCCGCTGCGGGTGCCATATTCCCATGACAAACCAAGTGTTTGATTACGATTTTGCTGCGGAATGTTTTTACCCATGTCAAAAAGAATCTTAACCAGGCCGTTCTTTTTTGAAAACGCTTCCTTGTGGCCAATATAAAACGTATGAAGCTGCCCGGGCCGGGTAGTGAAAGGATAAAAAGAGTTGGGGTTGCCCGGAGTTCCCAGGTCTATGGGGATATCATTGCAAAAAACCATATCCGGGAAAAGACCGGTTTCACCTTCTGCCAAAGGTTTTGCCACTGTTATGCCGCCGGGGTCCACGGCTAACGTTGGATGCATTTCAGAGGATATAGCAGTGCAGCGAATCCACCGGCTTTTGATGCCATTGATCTCCTGTTCTCCTATTTCACCGGGACCGGTCTTTTCCAACACCAATTTCCCATCATGTTTTGTCACATGAGTAAAAGCAAGCCATTGGTTTTCACTCCAATATTCCCAGGGAAGGGTCTCAAAAGGTCCGATTAATCCGTTTAAATCATATTTAACCGGGCCTTCTACATTAAACAAACCTCCGTGACCCAGGTACAGGAGATGGGATTGTAAATTTTCTCCTTTAAAAAGTTCGATTCCTTTTCCCGGTCCAGGAATTGGCGGCCATTGAAAGATTTCATCTTTTTCCCCATCGACGGCAAAGAGCCGGACCAATTTTGCCGGGGTGGCCCACATATTTTTTTCGGTTGCAAATACGATATCTTCATTTCCGGCTCTGGCTGCCGCGGGGGTGCCCCCGGGTATCATGACATGACCGGCCCCCTCGGATAAACAGAACGTCAGCGGTGCTTTTGCCGGGGCAGCCGGCAGCGGTGTTATGCCCAACATATCCAGGAAAGCGCCGAAGTGTTTCCGGGGCACACGGTTCAACCGGTGAATGACTTCCTCTGTCATATGGGCAAAGATTTTTATCAAAGCCAGACCTGCATCACCTTCTCCGGGTTTCCACCCTGGAAGGAAATAGGGAATCAAATCTTCCATTTCCTTGAGCAGGTGGTCAAAACGTCGTTTATCGATTTTTGGAGATTCAATCGCCATAATCATCTCCTGTTTTTTTCACCACGAAGACACGAAGAGCACGAAGGAACACAAAGAGGAGTTATTTGGATATTCTTTCTTGTTTTTTATGCCTTTTGGCGGCTGTATTTTTTAACTTTCAGGTTAAACTTTCAAAATACAATTGAATTCCCCATTGGTAACTCCGGGACTGGGGATAGTAAATAGCCTCAATGGGATCAAAGTATAAAATATTGTTGGTTACCATATCCCGCAGAAGCTCATCCACTTCATCTTTCCCGATTCCTTCGTTAACAACATCTCTTACGGTGGCTCGATCTTTTTTTAAAAACAAACGCAGGATCTTTTCTTTTTTATCATCCACTCCGATGTAATAAGCGATTATGCCTTTCATCTCTCCTTTATAGAAAGTTAAAACGTCATCGACGGGTTTATCGAAAAGGTCGCTCAATATATGATGGATTTCCCACATACTGCCGCCAACCGTATCCCATATTTTTTCCACGTCTTCGGGAGTCAGCGTATAATCTTTTATTTTGGAGTATTTTTCCAGGTTCAACAGCCATTCCATTATATCTTCTTTTGGAAGATAATCCACCTTGTAAAACCTGGAGGATTTCTTCAATCGTGAATCGGTATACACAGTATTTAAGAAATAACCGTCCGAAGAGGCAATAATAACAATTGCCAGGTGGCTTTCTTTGGTCATGGCCACAAAAAAATTAAACAATTCGATAATCAATTGCCGGTTCCTGCCGTTATTCAAATAAATCTTATCCAATGCCTGCAGCTCATCGAATATCAATACAGGCTTTATTCCTTTTTCTTTGAGCTGAATAAATTCTTTTTTCATAACCTTAAACGGGTCAACTCTCCCCTGGTGAATCTTCTTCTCAATTTCAGTATTGATCTTGAAGAGGCCCACATTTACCCCGGCCGTAAATTTCCCTTTCTTTTCTTTTTTGTCGTCTACTTCAAAAAGCATCCTGAGAAAATCTTCATATTTATAATCATCGGTAAATTCAGCACATATTTCCCTGAGATTCAAAAATTTCACATCCAGTTTTTGTTCTTTCTCGATTTGTTCAAAGAGTCTATACAGGAGAGTGGTCTTTCCTGAAGATTTAGGACCATGAAGAAATAAAATCTCAAAGGGTTCTATATTGACAAACTTTCTCAACTCGTTCAGCTCGGTTTCCCTATTAATAAAAGCCACATATTGTTTATAAACCACTTTATTTTCTTTCATGGTTTAATTATAATACCCCGTTCTTTTTTTGCAACCTGGCAGCTAAAGTAATAAACAATATACGATGGAATAGTTGCCGTCATATTCTTTGGTTACTTTCATTGCCCGTAATCTTGTTTTTTCTTCCGATTTTGTGCCGATTCCTTTTGCTTTGCTTTTGACAAAATCACCTGGCTTAACCGTGTCGTCGCAGCGGACATAAACCTGCCCCAGCAAACCCACCAGTGTCCATTCTTCGGGTCTTTCGGATCGGGATACTTGTTTTCTTTTGGGATCATAATCCGGGTTTTCCTTTTGAACGCGGATTAAGGGTCTGTCTTCTTCGGTTTCGATTGGTATCATGGGTCGATCTGCTTCGGTTTGACCTTTTTTGGGTTTCCATTTTTCATCCGGTACTTTTTTAGGTTCCCAGTCCGGGTCTTTGATCTCTTCGAACACCTTTCGTCCCCACTCATCCACCAGGTACCTGCCCTGCCAGCAAAAGGGTGTGTCTCCCAGCCGGATGCCGGCAGTACCGGATACGACCCCGATAAAATCCTCATCTTTTTTTGCCGGCCTGACTTTTGCTCCCTCCAATGCAATCAGTAAGCCCACATCGATCTCACCTTTCTTCAGATTTTCAAAATACTCGCCATAATCTCCAAAAGGGGTCCCACTGTGAACAATTCCTGCAATATAAACATTACCGAGTGTAGACCAGATCGTCCATGTCATATTTGCCGTGGATGCATCTCCGGTGAGTGAATATCCACCGCTAAGTGCATAGTCATCGTTATTCGCTACCCGCATACTGGAAGTTATCTGGGAATTTCGACCATTTTGGGTTGAAATAGTACTTGCATTTACCTGTGACCGTTGTCCCTGAGCGGATGAGCCTTGACTGGCATTGACCTGGGACACAGTCGCGCTGGCTGTCGAATCTCTACTGGCATTGACCTGGGAAGATTCACCAGTTGCTAATGAACACCAACTTGCATTTACCTGAGAATATCGGCCACTCGCTTGTGAGTTACCCAGACCCCATAGGCCCTCACTTGCATTAACTTGGGAAGATTCACCAGTTGCTTCCGAGTATCTACTTGCATTTACCTGGGACATACGTCCACTTGCTGTGGCGACTTCACTAGCATTGACCTGGCACATACTTTCACTTGCTGTGCCGCCGTTACTGGCATTGACCTGGGATTGCCCCCCAATTGTTGTAGAGTCTGTGCTGGCATTGACCTGGGACCACGTTCCATTGGCTGCTGAGTCTTGACTGGCATTGACCTGGGACCACGTTCCATTGGCTGCTGAGCGGCGACTGGCATTGACCTGGGACCAGTCTCCAGTTACAGTGGCCCCACCACTTACATTTACTTGCCTGAACATAGTTGTAACGACATTTGACATTTCTCCATTCGAGCTGATTGAACCGCCTGCTTTTTCATCAACATATATTTTATTGGCAGCACCATGATCATCGGTTGGATTTTGAAGGTTTATTATTTTGTTATCATTTGCACTATAATCACTTAATTGCGACATTCCATGGGTATGATTATCCCCCCCGGTCACCAGTTTTCCTTTGGTGGCTGCATCCAGCTTAGCTTCTGTCACTGCACCATCCTGTAGATGGGCTGTTTTCACCCCGGAACCTACATTGGTATCCTGGCCGGTTGTACCGTCAGCGTCAGCTAATTTGACTGAGGTAACAAACTTATCTCCAATTTCAAGAGTCGCATACTTACTCATGGAATTATCAATAGATTCAATGATATTATTTTCACTTTTCAGCTTAACATAGGCTAGAACCAGGTTCATATCTTTATCCAGTGGCTCTTCTTCGCTGATATCGATTCCAGGAATCTCTTGCCAACGTTTGAATTCATCCTCTTGCCGCGGCAAACCCTCCTGCTGATTCCAGCGGATGGTAATGTAATAAGCCATTCCTGCCTGGTAATCGTTAAAATCAATGGTTTTGGAGGCAGGCAGCACCATTTCCCTGCCTTTGCCGTCCACAGCCGTACCCGTGTTTACAGTCACTATTGTTTCGTTTCCTGGCTCCTGACCTTCGGTATAATCGACTTCCAGGCCCTCCAGGATGCCCCAGGTATGAAAACGGCTGTTGTGCAGATACCGCATATTGCGGTGGTATTCCTGTTCATCGATAAAATCATCGGAATCCAAAATCTCATGTTGAAAATACCGGGTCCGTTTTATTTCATCCATTTTCAAATACCTCCTACTTAAAAATTACAAAGCCCCTGTCTAAAAAAAAGGCAGGGGCCGTTAATTACAAACAAATTCCAAATTACAATGACCAAAATTACAAAAAATCCTCGGCCTCTCTCTTCCTATCTTCATGTGGAATAAAGAGGAATAAAGAATAAAGGGATATGCAAAAAATCTTGCCGATCGTTTCCTATTTTACCAGCCAGAGTTCTACATCGTTTGAGATGTTTTTTATTTTAATCCAGGAATAGTTAGAGGCAGAGAAATGTTATAGCTCGATTGCAATCAAGCTTCTGGTGTCATTTTGCCAGCAGCACCCTAAATTATGACCATCCCTTAACAACCATTGAACTTTAATGTTATGCGTTCCCGCGCTTAATGACCCCATCCAATGAAGTGTTACATCTCTCAATTCGTAGCCACCTATATTATGAAATTCATGCAATGTAAAACATTTTTGCTGACCATCAATTAATATCCGGAACGTCGCACGCGCAGGTGATGTTCCCGTAGCCTGAACTCCTCCTCCCTTAAATAATATTAGTAGTATATTATTTCCTGTTGTAATACCAATGGACATATCCGGCAAATCTGTCCAGTCTCTTTCTTCGGTAAAAATGCTGTTTTCCGCAGTAACGATCACCCTGGAATTTTGAGCTTTTATTCGCCCGCCGCAGTTGATATCTCCATTCACATCCAGTTTTGCTATGGGAGTATTGGTCCCGATGCCCACATTGCCGTTATCCTGTTTTATTGTTACTTTCGTTTCCCCACCGGTTTGCAATTTTAGATCTTGCCCACTGCTGCTTCCAATCTCTCCACCATCTACCATTATCCTTTTGTTAAAATAAAAGGTCTCCCGATCTGTCATGAAATGCGTGTTATTTTGATCCTGGGAACCAATGTCAACATATCCGTTGCTGGTATTAATGCGCAGCGCTCCTCCCTCTTGGTTTCCTCTCAGCGATCCGTTGACGTGTAACGTCTCTTCAGGCAATCCTCCACCAGGGCCAATACCCACATTACCGCCAGTGGTAATAGTCAGATAAGGGCCGACATAAGTTCCACTTACGCTTCTATACATCACCAAATCACCGCCTTGATGTGCAATGCGCCAGTGGTCGTTATAATCGGTTTTATCCCCAAAATCAATCACATTGGTGATATTCACATCACCGTTCACTTGAAGATTTCCATTGACTGTACCTCCTGTATCAGGCAACGCTCCTACATCCCCGGCTGAATGGGTATGATTATCTCCATTGGTTACCAGTTTTGCCTGAACAGATGTGCTTAGCTTTTCCTCATTAACACTCCCGTCCCCGATTTTTGCCCGGGTTACGGTTTTATCCGCGATCTTTGCCCCTGTTACCGCATTATCCGCCAACTTTGCTTCAGTAACGGAGCCATCAGGGATTACCCCTTGCGAGTGGCGGCGAATAGAATCATCAACAGCCGCAATGGTTCGGTCAGGATTTAATGTGACAAGTGCCAGCACAAGGGCCAACTCAGGTTGAGCCGGCAGCGTTTCCGAAGTGTTTATTTCCGGGGTTTCCACCCACCGCTTAGCCTCATTTTCCTGCCTGGGTTCACCCTCTTCCTGGGACCAGATAATGGTGATATAATAACTTTTTCCTCCTTCATAACCAGCTTCATTAAAATCAAGGATACGGGATTCCCCGAGGACAATTTCCTTACCTTCGCCATCAATGGCTATTCCAGGGCTTATATTAACACTGTGATCCCCTGGTGTAAAGGTAACCTCCAATCCGTCCCCTATACCCCAGGTATGAAAATCCTGGTTGTGCCGGTAACGCATCTGGCGATGGTATTCCTGCTCATCAGTAAAATCCTCATTCTTTAAAAATTCCTCTTTAAAATATCGCATTCGTTTTACTTCAGACATTATAACCTCCCAAAATATAAAATCCGAAGCACGAAACTCGAAATCCGAAAGCCCCCAGCGGGGGCAGCCAATAAGAATTCAAATATCCAAAATTCAAAATTCAAAACAAGAGCTTAAGGAGCATCAGTTCCTTTATTAAAGCTCTTTAAAGATGTTTTGGACAT